>ENA-ORUI01000404-ORUI01000404.1-human-gut-metagenome-genome-assembly--contig:-NODE-404-length-55475-cov-52.169271_pt1 | contig 55475 bp, 47 predicted proteins | sample MGYA00242078_ERZ509205 | MGnify/ENA primary metagenome ERZ509205 (study PRJEB26280, sample SAMEA2338828) | human gut metagenome | biome: human gut; feature: human-associated habitat; material: faeces... | reverse complement strand
GAGAAAAAGCTGAAGAAACATTGAAGAAGCGTGGTAGCATAGATTTCTCAAAGCAGCGTGCTGAGATGAAGGCTATTCTGGCAAAAGCAAAATTTTAAGTTAGTATTATGGGATTTTTAGCAGATAAAACGGTGTTTTAAGTGTAACTGCTTGCAATATAGATGTAGATATTATGAATAATATATTTAGATTTCATCCATTAGAGCGGCCTAAGGCTGATAGTCCCAATATGCTTCCTAATGATGAGCGTATTAATCCTAATATCGTTCCTTTAGAAAGATTACGGGCAATGGATGAAGACACTTATGAAGAAGTTGTGGCTGTGTGGGCATATTGCTGTGTTAGGTCTGAAGGATATCAGGAGGTGTATCGTGTTGGAGGTGCTGGCGACAAGGGAAGAGATGTGATTGCCTATATTGATAAGGACAATGATATCTTTGATTTGTATCAATGTAAGCATTATAAAGATAGAATTCGGTACTGCAGAAAGATATGGTCTATTCTATGAATAAAAATTTATAGGTGGCCATTGGCTTTAAAATAATATATAACTAGACAATATGGCACAAGAAATAATTCCTGATAAGCAAAGTGTACTTTCTTGCTTGAAACAGAAAGTGTATTACGTTGATTTTTATCAGCGTGAATATGTATGGACCAAGAATACGGTGGAGGTCCTCTTGAACGATATCTTCTATGCCTTCGAAATCTCGTATAAAGAGCATAGGGATGAGGAAATGTCACAAGAGGTGCTGGAAAAGTATAACTGGTATTATCTCAATGTCTTTATCACCAATAAAGTGGAGGGGAAGGTGTTTATCGTTGATGGTCAACAGCGCCTTTCTACGCTTACTTTGATTGCTACGAAGCTTTATCATATTACAAATAATGATAATCTCAAAGATATCCTCCGTGATTGCATCTTTGCGAAAGATCAGTTTAAAGGCAATGTCTTTTGTATCGATAACGACAAGAGAAAAGATGTGATGCAATGTATCCTTGATGGTACTGTGTATCAGGATGCTTATAAAAACAAGACAGAAGAGACTATCATCGAGAGATATGAGGATATCAGCAAGTTCATCGATGACAAGCGGTTGGATGATGTTGAATTGACCGCTTTCATCTATTACTTCCTCAACAGACTGGTTCTCGTGGAACTGTCTATCCAGAAGGATGATACGCCTATGGTCTTTGAGGTGATCAATGACCGTGGTGAGGCTTTAAAGCCTTTTGAGATTCTGAAGGGTAAGATGATTGGACTCCTTTCGAAAAGTGATACCAACAAGTATTCTGAGAAGTGGGATGCTGCATTGAATAGAATCAGCGGAAGAGAGGATAACTTCTTTGCTGATTATTTGAAGTCGCAGTTTGTGTTCAAGAAGAATGCCTCTCTGGAGAAGCAGATTATCAACTCCTATCACCGATATATCTTCGATTATAATGATATTGCTGATAAACTTTCTTTCAGAAGATCGGACAAGAAACATCATGAGAACATTAAACTGTTTATCAACAATGAGTTGGGTTATTATACTTCTCTTTATGCTAAGATCTCGACTTGTGGTGATGAATTTGTGCAATATAATCTGAATATCAATGATATCTCTGGGCTTTATCAGCAGATTATGGCTGCCTGTGATGTCAATGATGAGCTAACTGACGAGAAGATTCATGCGATAGCTAAAGAGGCTGATAGGCTCTGGGTGCTCTTTGTGCTGAATGGTATCTATGATAGTAACGATTTTCAGGATGTTTCTTATCGATTGAATGGGAAACTGAAGGGGTTGGATATGGCTTCCTATCGTGAAGTATATGACGAAATTATCATGCAGAGTATTAGGGAAAAGCGTAATGTTTCGGGAGAGGTTTCTTTGCTGGATTTCAATAGCTTTCTGAGGAAAAACTATACGAATACGAATCGCCGATTCCTGCGTTATCTGTTCTCTAGAGTTGAGAAGTTTATCTGTGAACATACGAATCAAAATATGCAGAATGATATCTACTATATTTCTACTAAAACCGGTAATAAGACGGGATACCATATAGAGCATATCCTCTCTGAAAATGAAAAGAACAGGGGGTATTTTAAGGATGTAGAGGAGTTTGAGGATCAACGTAACCTGTTGGGTGGCTTGCTCTTGCTGAAGGGATTGGATAATATCTCTTCTGGTAATGAAGAGTATTCGGATAAGCTGAAGACTTATAGTAATGGCTTGGTCTGGGGACATTCGCTTTGTGAGGATTTTTATCATGCCAACAAGGATTTTGATAAGTTTAACAAGGAGTTATCTGGCAAATGTAATGTTGGGTTCAAAGCTTATAGTGTTTTTGACCAGAATGCGTTGATGGAGCGAAGTAGGTTGCTGTATGAAATCGTGAAAGTGATATGGGAGGTTTCGTAATTGATAGTATCAGCGAATCGGTACCATTATATTAGAGATCACTATATTCGTAGGCATAGCCCAATCAATGGGCTATGCTGATGAGTTTACTTCCCAAGGCTGTTTCTATACGAGCAATACCGAAAGACAAATCGAACTCTACCTTTTGCTCGGCAGATATTGCTGCGAGGCAATCACGGAATAATTTATTCTGTATCATAACGCTTAAATTTCAAATGCGCTTATAGTTCGTTGTCTAAGATTTCCATCATTTCTGCTGCTGTAATCACTTGCGGTTCTTTAGGGAAGTGTTTTAGATTACCTGTTACTAAGAAGGAGTCTTCCTTGGTCAGGCAGACTTCGTAGAAGACTCGGTCGTCCTCATCTAGCATTTCGCCAGCATAAGGAAAACGGGACGTATCAATGACTGCATATACCATTGCGTTCTTTTCTTAATCGTCTGACTTCTCTGATTTCTTCATTGATTTCATCAAGTGTGAGATCTGGGGTTTCACCTCTTTCTGCTTTAGCTCTAAGTTGCTTGAACGCAGCCTTTGCTTTCGCAGTCACTTCATCTTCTTCTTCATTCTTTGCCTGAATGGAGAATGGAATGCACTTCGTGAGATATTATCCTGTCGAGGCTTTGAGTGAGCCTATCTTCAGGGCATGGCACTTCTTGTGGAGGATGTGGAATAAGAAATAATATTTACAGAATAAGCGTATGGATATATCATTTACATTAAAGAGGTTAGTTATACATTCCGAATGCTCGGAAAAAGTGAGGAAGAATTTGCATCCTGCAGAATACTTGTTTAACTCTCAGGTAGAAAAAGGATTCTTTGGCACAAATATAACGGTTGAAACAATTGTTGGTGAAAATGGTTCTGGCAAGTCGACATTGTTGGAACTGATGTTTCGTATGATTAACAATCTTGCAGCTATGATGTTTTGTCGAGTGGAATGTTCGGCAGCTGATGAACTGAAATATGTATTGGGAATCTATGCGGACTTGGAATATTCCATTGGAGGTAAAGAGATAGTATTGAAAGTCAGAGATACAGCTGTGGCTTTGGTAGCTGATGACAAGAAAGTTTGTTTTGGCAATAATGGAATAGAAGAATTCAATGGTTTTGAAGATTATACCAATGCATCAGAACAAAAGATATTTGAATTGACATCCTCGTTCTTCTACACAATTGTTACAAATTATTCAGTACAGGCATATGTTGCATCAGATTACTCAGAAGAAAAATGTCTTGTATATGATAGGAAAAAAAAGTGTTGGAAGAAAGGCAAAGGAACTTGGATAAACAGCTTGTTTCATAAAAATGATGGCTATATGTGTCCTATCAATCTGAATCCTTACAGGGATGATGGGACAATCGATATGCATAATGAGACAGCATTGACCATGTATCGTATCACATCTCTGCTCATTGAGTTTTCAAGAGGTGATAAACATGGGCAATATTTACATGGATATGAACTGAAAAGCATTGAATACAAACTTGATCCATTCAAGTTAATCAAGGGCTTCAAGAGTGTAAACGCCAAAGAGTCTGGTATTCAGAAGTTGTCACGAATACTTAATGCCTTTAAGAAAGCTTGTAAGAGAGAAAACAGAAATAGTGCCGCCAATTTGATTTTAGGAAACTTCCAAATTCCTCTTGCTGAAGAAAATGATGATGACATATTGTGGATGGCACGTCTTTACTTGGTATGCAAAGTATTGTCAATAGCAGAAAAGTATCCTATGTACCAAAAGTTTAAAGCGATATCGAACCTGGAATTTGTTTTGTGTACAGAAGTTCCTTTGGCACAAAAAGGCATGTACAAAAAACTGGCTAAACACGTAAAAGACGACAAGTCACATATAAGCGTTAAAGTCTGGCAAACAGTATTCTTCTTATCTCGCTTAAAAAATGTACCAGATATAAACAACCTTTACAAGAAGTTTACCTATGACCTATATGAAAAATGGTTGGGAAATCCTCACATAGAACAATCCGTATACGACAGAATGTATTTCCTTCCGCCTTCATTGTTCTCCGTAAAGGTTATTCTGAAAAAGGTAGATGAGAATGGCAGGACAAAAGGTATTGTTCCCTTCAATCGTTTAAGTTCAGGCGAACGACAATTCATATTTACGACAAGTGCCATCCTATACCACCTTCTTAACTTACGTTCTGTGCGTAAGGGAAGACCATGTTATAGATGTTTCAATATTGTACTTGATGAAGTAGAATTATGCTTTCATCCAGAATACCAAAGGACTTTTATATTTGACTTCTTGCGAATAGTCAGTTTGTTGGGATTTCAAGACAGATGTAGCCTAAATATATTGATTACAACTCACTCGCCTTTTATTCTGTCTGACGTACCAAGTACCAACATATTGTACTTGAAAGATGGACATCCCGAAGACAAAAGTTCGCTAATTAATCCATTTGCAGCCAATGTGAATGACATTTTGCGACAAAGTTTCTTCTTGGAAAATGGATTCATTGGAAAATTTGCACAAAGAAAAATAAAACGTCTTGTTACCTTCTTGAGTACTAACGATGGGATGGGTAATGATTATAATATGGATTTGGCTCCAGCGTTGATCGAAAAGGTTGGTGATCCCCTTTTGAAAAGAACACTTTATAAGATGCTGAATGAATTCTATGTGAGAAATCCTCAAGTAAAAAGACATGACGAGAAAGAGGTCAGCAAGGAAGAGCGCATTGCGGAACTGAAACGTGAGTTGGAAAAATTGGAAAGGGAGGATTAGTCGTGCGAAAGATTTTTATTGACAGCAATGTTCAAGTTATAGCTGAAGAGTATCGAAATGAAGTTTTGAAGCATCTTCATTACGGTCCCAAAAACATTTTAGTTAATCCATTGAAGAAATTGAAGAGATTCAAAAAGTATTTTGAAGATGGGGAGGTGAAAGAATCTTTTGGTAAAGATGCCAATGGGAAAGCTATTTATGCACAGATTCCAAATGCAACTTCAACTATGTATCAGGATTATCTTCAGGTGGTAATAGACCGTTATCCTAATGATTTGTTAACTTTGCTTCCTTCGGATTTCACCGCTATAAATAATTCACTATTGGCAACATTGGGGAATGATGGCTCCTTACTGAATAAAGAGTTGAAAGTAGGAAGTAAAAAAGCGGATTCATTTCACAATCTTTTGATTTCTTCTTTGATGTATAATGAAACCAGAACTTACATCTATCCAAAGTTTCTAAAAAAGGTTGGCGTGAAGACATGTGTATATTGCAATGCAAATTTTGCTATTACAGATAATAATGGAGTAGCCTATTATACGGTAGATCATTGGAAACCAAAGTCTAAATATCCTTTCTTGGGTATCTCGTTTTTCAATCTTGTACCATGTTGTTTTTCGTGCAACAGAAATAAAGGTGATGATGATGACGAGTTTTTCCGTCTTTACGAGGATGACACAAATGCAGATTTGAACGTACTTCATTTCGAATTACCGCCAAAGAATGAAGCGGAATATATGTTGACGCATAATGTTGATGCACTATCTGTAGAGTTAAAAGAAAGCAATCCATTATATAAGGATGTTTGTGAAAACATGGATAAAAAGTTGCACATTAATGCCATTTATCAAGAGCATAAAGATGTGGTGGAAGAAGCTATTTGGCGAAAATACGCCTATAATGACGAGAATATAAAGGCTATGAAAGCTTCGTTTACTGGAAATAAACTTGCCTTGACGGATGATGATGTCAAACGTTTTGTACTTGGTACGTATTATGACGATGAAGACATACATAAAAGACCTTTGAGTAGATTAATGAAAGACATGCAAAAGATGTAACCCAAAAGCGGATAAAAGAGAAATGACAATAAATACCAATATTGACTATATACGCAAGATAGGAAGTAGCATACATTCCATGTCTTTTATTATTGGAGCAGGTTTCAGTAAGAACATTTCTGGTAAATATCTTTCATGGGCAGAACTGTTGAAGGATATGATAAATGATATGTATGCCAAAGAAATGCGCTCTGGTAATATGAACGAATGGGAAATCATAGATAAATATGGTTACTTGGGAATAGCCAGTGAATATATCAGAAGGAAAGGCTACCACGAGGCAATAGATGTATATATAGAGCAAAGAACGCCTATCCTTGTGGAAAATGAAGATGGAACATACGACTTAATCTTAGGAAAAGAGCATGAGGAGAATGTGGACGTATCTCTTCATAGGCGTTTGCTTGACATGAAAGTCAAGAACATATATACTTTCAATTATGACAATGCCTTGGAGGTTTATAGCGATTTGACTTCTACTTCTGAGCGCAGAAAAGAATTGGAGGAAACCTATGGAAAAATAGAACAGATAGATAAAACTTGGTCTAAATTGAGACAACTAAATAGTGATGCTAAAAAAGCAGAAGTTATAGGAACAACTGATAGTGTAGAGGTTGGCATTACGAATGAGGATACGAAAAGACAAATTGATGAAATTAAGAAATTGTCAATTGTCAAAAGTGTATGTGACATCTCTAATGATTCCGATGAGAACACAAGTGATACCATTGGTAATGATCTGAAATTTGTCAAATCCGTAATAGATAAGTTGGAAAATTATAGACAGCAACTATGGGATTCTGTCAAGCAATGGAATAAGAATAAGGCGGAAGCCTATTATGTCGTGAAGAAAAGTGGAGATATAACGATTAGTGCAGGTAGAAATATATTTAAGTTGCATGGGTCGCTTAGAGGGTTTAAAGAAAGAAACGAGAAATACGGTTTTGACTATGATAATCATACTCAATATATCATCGCCCAAGAAGATTATGACACATACAATGAAAGACATGAGGCTTTCGTTGACTTGATGCGCATCAGTTTGTTGAAGGATTCTTATTGCATTGTTGGTTTCTCTTGTGATGACCCTAATTTTCTGTTGTGGATTAATTGGGTGAAGGATATTGTTGACAAGGAAAGATTAGAGAGAGAGGATAAGGAAGACACGTGCAATAAGTATTTTATTAATGTTGATGACAAAAGTTTGGATGCAGACAAAAGCTTGTTGCTCAGTAATCATTATATAAACGTTGTAGATTTATACAAGGTCTATCCATCTGCGAAAAGCAGGAAAGAAAGGCTTTCTTCATTCTTTGATGACATCGAGAAAATGCAGTCAACTCATGCGACAGACCAAGAATTTTGGGAACATTTCAATTTCTTGCAAAGTCCTAGTCCAAAAGAAAAAAGAACAGTAGAATATGATGCTGGTCAAATAGATAGAGCATGGAGTCTGACAAAGAATGACGAATTGTCTTTTTTTGCTTCGCCATCGGATTATTATCGGTTTTTCTTTTTAGAGAAAGTAAGAGGTGTCATCATTGACAAGAAAATGGATGCCTACATTTGCAAGGCTTTTGCAATGGCTGCCAACCAAGATAATCTTCCACTGAATATTATTTTTGAAGATGAACAGAAGTTAAACTATATTATGGATGTCGTATCTTCTACGAAAGATGCAGAATTAAAGCAATTCTATGATGTAATGACAGAGCAGTGGATGTTGTTGGAGAATCATTGGAAAGCAGAGGCATCAAATACTTCCGATAGAAATATTCTTTATCAATGTGTGACTTGTCTCTTTAACTTTGATTTTGACAGTTGCTATAGGATTGCCAATGAATGGAAACCTGTAGGAGAATACTATAAGGTAATTCAACTGATGATTATAACTGAGCAAAAAAGAGAAAGTATAGATGTCGTATTTGCACATGCTGAGAGACAACTTTACAACACAGATCAGGAATATTTGATAGCTTTGGAGCAACTCTTAGGGTTTCAGCAATTTTACTGGGTGAATCATGAGGCTCGTGCAAAGTTTGAAGGATTGCTTTCTAAAATTGACAAGCTGGGCAAAGATAACGGAGGGCTCTTGCGATTACATGATTATTTTTCAAAATTGAAAAAGGCTCTTCATAAAGAAGAAAAGGTAAAACCTTTGGGACGAGAAGGGCGAACGGTTACTTTTGGAAGTTCCGACACAGAAACATTGGGAGCTATACGAATCTTGCAAGTTATTATAAAATTAGGCTTTGTGACAGACAGGATGGTGTCTCGTTGGCTTACTGACAAGAATCTGTTCGATGTCATAGAAAAGACTTACACCATTTATCCTTATCCATGTCTTTATTATGCGTCTCTATCTGCTGATAAGAACATGAGCAAGCGAGTGGCTCAACTCTATTGTAACAGTAGCTCAGATATCATACAAAAGGCTTTGCCTGATATTTTTGTCAAGATATTGAAAGCATGTGGTTCGCAGAACCTTTCTAAAGAACGCAAGAATACTTTGTATATCTATGCTTCAAGTTTCATTAAGCGAGTACATCCGAAAGTTTGTTTGGAAGAATTTAAGAAACTATACAAAACTCAAGGTTTAGACAGTCAAAACGAACGAGAAATCTTTACTGCAAAGTATGACTTTGCGCAACAAGCCATATCCTACTCAAAGGATACAGCTTTCAAGCAGGATATTATCGTAGAGATATTGAACAGATGGGGAAATTTAACCCATTATGACAATTCGTTATTGATAGCTGCAACAAGAAACATAAAAGCTTTAGATAAAACAGTATTACGCCAAGTTTATCAAGCGATGAATCATGTGGAAACAGAGCCACAAGTTTTTGTGTTGTTCAACTTGCAGAAATTTATTCCCAAAGGCAGATTTTATTCCTGGGTAGAAAATTTGGACTACAATTTATTGAGGAATCCAAGCATAATATCCGCTGTGAGCCATGTTGCAAGAAAATGCAAGAGACTTCAAAAACTTGCATTACAACTATTGGCAGATAGTCAATATTTGTGGAATACAGGAATACACGATGATGATTCTTTTTATGTTACAGATTCTATCACTTTAGATATTGACGAATTTGAGAAGAATGTTCCTATTTCTAAAGCGTCAGAGAATGTTGCTTTTAAAGTATTCAAGAAGCTGAAAGATGAATTGACTCTGTTGGACAAGGTGACGGAAAAGAATTTTTTTAGAGATTGGTTCCATGATTGGAGTCCCCTTATCCATTCCATGAAACTCTTTTTAATAAGGCATAAAGCATTTATCGCAGAAAAAGAAAATGTTGATTATATCATTGAACATTGTGATAAACTTTATTTCAAGGTTTCTGGTCAAATAGCTTTTCAAGACAAACTTGTTCATGCAGAATCCTACAAAGTAGAAGAAGGTATCTCCGAATTGATTGACGAAGTTCGTACATACGGTATTCAGCATTTCAAGCTGGAATATGATATTTTGGCGGACTTAATCATGCAACATCAGACAAAGGCTTTAGACTTATGCATGAGACATTTTACGTGGGCGGTGACGTTCCCTAAATACTGTAAGTTCTTTGTTGCTAATGATTTCCAAAGAAAAGTTTCGCTGATTCTCAGAGTATATAAACCTTATTTTATGGGTAAAGTAATTGAGGAATGGGATTTAGCAGTAAATAAGGAAGTTGCTGAGAAATGTATGCTACAGATGAATGATTGGCTAAAAAAAATGAAATTGGCGGATTCTGATTGGACGAATTATAAACCCATTTATTTTCAAATAAAAGATTAGCAACTTATGAACACAGTAAGACATCGGCAGAAAGAACTATATGTTCTGTGGAAACCATGATGCGGCTGAGGAAACTACCATCATGTCTACTATGATGGGATGCTGCAAGCTGGCAATTTCGGTCATTATGATGAGAGAATGGCGCAGCTGAGAGTGAAGAAGGGCAAGTTATCCTATCAGCTTAGGAAAGCCCAGCGTAGATTTAAGAGAATTCTCAGCTTCCTCACTTCTTATCCCGAAGAGGTGATATGCGAATCTCTGGCTAGAGTGATACATTGGATTTGGAGGAAGTGGGAAATGTGAAGGAGGTGAAAGCTGTCTTTTGCTTCTTCATGCTTAAAAATACATAAAGTTTTTGTTATGTTATTTGTGTGTTGAAAAAATATTGTAACTTTGCAAACAAAAATATAGATAATGAAAAAAAAGCAATATACTGTTATAGACTTGTTTGCGGGCTGTGGAGGTCTTTCTTTGGGCCTTTGTCAAGCTGAATGGAACGGCATCTTTGCTATTGAAAAAAATCCAAACGCATTTGAGACCCTCAATTATAACTTGATTGAGGGAAAACAGCATTTTGCTTGGCCAGAGTGGCTACCAGTTGCTCCTTTGAATATCTTAGACGTAAATGAAAAGTATAAAACGCAACTGAGAAAACTAAGGGGGCAGGTTGATCTTGTTGCAGGAGGTCCTCCTTGCCAAGGCTTTTCTATGGCAGGTAAAAGGGTAAAGGATGATATTCGTAATCAATTGGTATTCTCTTATATAGACTTTATCGATATGGTAAGACCGAAACTTTTGCTTTTTGAGAATGTCAAAGGATTTACATATGCATTTAAAAAGAAAAATGAGGCAGATGCAGTACCTTATTCTGAAATTGTAAAGAAACAGTTAAAAGGGTTAGGGTATGGAGTTCATGCACAAGTCGTCGATTTCTCTCATTATGGCGTTCCTCAAAGAAGAAAACGTTTCATCATGGTCGGAGTATTGGATGGAAACGAATCCGATGCAAAATTGTTCTTTGAAAAGATAGACCTGCAGAAAGAGTCTTTTTTAAAGAATAATAAACTTAATTCTTTTTGTTGTGTCCGTGATGCTATTTCTGATCTTTTAAGAAAGAATGGGCAGACGGAGACTCCTGACAGAAAGGGCTTTATGTCAGGTCTCTATGGAAATGTTGAGTCTAAGTATGAGCGATATTTGCGACAAGGAATGAGTAGAAAACAAAGAGTACCAAATAGTCATAGCTTTGCTCACCACACAGCAGAAAAAGTAGCTTGTTTCCAAAACTTGCTATTAAATTATCCAAAAAGAGGAAAGCGGATTGATGGTAAGGCTCGTGAAGGTTGGGGAATAAGACAGAGAGGTATTACCGTATTGGATCCCGAACAATTGGCTCCTACGATAACAAATATGCCTGATGATTACTTGCATTATTGTGAGCCAAGGATAATGACTGTGCGTGAATGTGCAAGAATTCAGTCTTTTCCAGATTGGTATGAGTTTAAAAGCAAATATACAACTGGTGGACAAATGCGTAAAAAGGAAGTGCCAAGATATAGTCAAGTGGGTAATGCAATCCCACCATTGTTTGCTTTGCAAGCAGGATTAGTGTTAAAAGAAATGATATAGTATGGAAGATTCTTTACAATTCAAAATTAGCTCAGCCTTAAAAGATTTGGTTGGTAAGGATTTAATAACTAGTGATAATGTGGCCATTTTTGAGCTGGTTAAAAACTCATATGATGCATATGCAAATCATGTTGTTATCACTTTTACTGAAAATAAAATTACCATTGCGGACAATGGTAAAGGTATGTCTTTGTCTGATTTGAAGAATAAATGGTTGTTCTTGGGTTTTTCTGCCAAAAAAGACGGAACAGAAGATGAAGTAAATGATAAACAAAAATCTTATAGGGATAAAATAAGAAGATTTTATGCTGGTGCAAAAGGTATTGGCAGATTTTCGTGTGATCGTTTGGGGCGTCTTTTAACGATAACGACAAAAACACGTGACTCTCTTTTGGCTGAGCAAATACTTGTGGACTGGGCAAATTTTGAAGTTGACCAAAAAATTGAGTTTGATAATGTTGATGTCGAACATCGTACTCTTAATGTGGATAATGTGTTTCCTGATCAAGAATCACATGGAACAATTATTGAAATAGAGGATCTTCACGATGAAGAAACGCCTTGGACTAGAAAGCATATTCTTGAATTAAAGCGTTCTTTGCAAAAACTTATTAATCCATATTCTGAGACAAATGATTTTGTAATTGAAATTGTTTGTGAAAGAGAACAAAAAATGGATTTGCAGAAACTTCATGATGGGGTAGGATTTGACAGGGATATTGTTAATGGTCCATTAAAAAATAGCATAACGGAAATATTAAAGCTAAAAACAACACAAATAGACGTAAGAATATCTGATGGTTTTGTTTATACCACATTAACAGATCGTGGAGTGGATATATACAGAATAAGAGAGCATAATATTCATTTCCCTTTGATAAAAAGTGCAACAGTATCTTTGTCTTTTTTAAATAGAGCTGCTAAATACAATTTTACTAGGTTAATGGGGGTGGACTCTATTAACTTCGGTTCTGTTTTCTTGTTTAGAAATGGTTTTCGTATATTGCCGTTTGGTGAAACTGGTGATGATAGTTGGGGTATGGACTTTAGGGCTCAGCAAGGACGTGCCAGATACCTGGGTAGCCGAGATCTAATGGGTAGAGTAGATGTCACAGTTGAAGATGTAAGTGAATTAAAAGAGGTATCTAGTCGTGATAGTGGACTGGTAGATACTCCTATGGCTCGGCAAGTTAAAGATTTATACAAGCAGTGTCACAAAAGATTAGAACGATATGTCGTTGGTGTTTTGTGGGGTGAGTCTTTTTTAAGAAACGAATATTATAAAAATGATGACGTGGCTTGGAATGCTCGAAAGGAACTTCAAAAAGTAGATAAAGATTCTGAAGACCCGTCGTTCGTTCTACATTCTAGCTTTGGTAGCAAAATTGATTTTGTTCGACTTGTAAAAACGTTAACTTCAGATAATAATGTAGAGGTGTTGTCTTATAATTCAGATTTGGCAAATTTTGTTACATCAAGTTTGGAACCTCAAGATATAAAGTTGCAGTTTATCTCAGATTTAGAAACAATAGCAAGAAGAACAGGAAATCTGTCATTGGAAAAATCGGTAGAAGAGGCAAAACGTAAAATAGAAGAATTGTCACGTCAAAAAGAAGAGGCGGAGAGAAAGGCTGCTGAAGCTGAATTTCGTCAGAGAGAGGCCGAAGAAAAGGCTCTTAAAGCTGAAGAAATGCGACGTGAAGCTGAAGCTAGGGCAAAATCAGAAGAGGAAAAAAGACGTTCTGCGGAACTCGCTAGATTACGTGCAGAAAATGAAAAAATTAAAGCAGATAATGCTCGACTTATAGCAGAAAAGAAAACAAAAGAAGAGACAACAAAACGAAAGCAGGTAGAAAAGGAGAAGCAACTGGAAACATTAAAAGTTGAGTTCTATAAAAAAGCTTCAAACCCAGATACAGATGCTTTAATACATCATGTGAAAAATAATAATAGCAGAATTAATGATAAGGTAGATGAATTAATTAGGTATGTAGTAGATGTGAAAGATTTTGATAAAAAAGAGGAAGTGTTAGTCTCGCTCTCGATTATAAAAAAGCTGACTCAAAAAACTTTAGCAGCTACAGATCTTATTCTCAATTGTGATTTGGCAAAATCTGATTCACAAAAGATAAATTTACCATTGTTCTTGAAGGGCTATTTGGCTGAGGAGGTGAAAACTAATTTGAACTGCCATTTCTCAACCGATGTGGATTTATTTGCCATATATGGAAGTAAGCTAGACTTAGCATTGCTAATTGATAACTTTGTAAAAAACTCAGAAGATTGGCATGCTTCTAATATTTGGTTTTCTTGTGTGCGTCATGATAATGATTTGGAGTTGGATGTTTATGATGATGGAGAGGGACTGATAGATTCTTTTCGTCAAGATCCTAATCAAATATTTGAATTTGCGAAGTCTGGTAAACCAACAGGCTCAGGTTTTGGTATGTATTTGATTAAGGAGACTCTCAATAGCTTACGTGCTACAATTGAAATTGCAACTCCAATAAATGGTGTGGGTATTCATTTTAAAATGTTTTTTAAGTAATGGAACAAAGATATTTGATTTTAGTAGATGAACAGTCTCAAGAGGATAGGTTAAAACGAATTGCAAGGAATTTGCGTAATGAAGGCATTTTGCTTGTCTATGAGGAGATTAATCCTAATGAATGTTCTGTTAGAAAGGATAATGGGGATTTATCTTTGGATAAAGTTGCTTTGAAGAATAAGTTGGCGTCAGTATCGTTCTTGTCTCATCTAGATGTGTTTGCGACAGATTATAATTTGGTGACAGATGAACTTAAAGGTATTGATATGATAGAGATGCTATATTCTCTACGACCGCATTATCGTAAACAAGTTGTAATATATTCTGCACAGATTGATGAAGTTATAGATGATATTATTACAAAAAGGGCTAAAGGATTTGAACAGCAAGTTGAAATGTTAAAGATTTTGGCTCAAAATGATATACATTATCTGAGAGGTGAGGGGGAATTTGAAAATGAGTTTAAAAGTCTTATTGCCAAAGAACCCGATATAACTATTGATTCAAGACTTATTGATTCTTTGCATACATTGAACTGTGATAATTTGAAATGTTCAATTCCTGGATATACTGATAAGAAAATTAGTGATATAGGAGATTTGTTGTTAAAGAAAGGAAGTGATGTTGTTGCTCTGCGTAAGAACATAGCAGATCACATTTTAGCGTATATAACATCTATAAAAGGCTATGAGTAAAATATTTGCTATTTTTCCAATAGATAAGAGTTGTAATACTACTTTTCTTAATCGTATTCATACTTTTTTGACCTCAAATTTAGAGAATGACTGGCATTGTTATAAAGTGCACTTCTCAAATGAAGAGCATGAGGATTGCATAAAACAATCGAGTGGTAGCCGTTTTATCATTTTTATGGGACATGGTGGTGAAACAAAACTACATGGTGCCTGTGCTGTGTATGGGGAAATGTCCGTGGATGTAGTTGCAAGTAATGAAAATGCTAATTTTTTCAATAAAGAGGTGTTCATTGATGCAAGTAATATTGCTGCATTTAAGGGGAAAGTCTTCTTTTGCTTTTCATGTAATTCAAACAGAAATTCCCCAAAAAGTCTTGCTAGATTAGCAATAGAAGCTGGAGTTAAAACCTTTGTGGGATTTGGAAATATTCCTACGGATTACGAAGAACAGGCAAATTTTTCGAAGAGGTGCATTGCAATATATAAAGGAAAGATAGTAAAAATCATAAAATATGCATTGTATTATGCTTTTACAAGTGAACAGACTGTAGAAGGACTTGTGCAAATTATAAAACTATTGACATCTAAAGAAATACAAAGTTTAAGAATGCATAAGCCTTTTCATGGGGAGAAGGAAGTTGTTGAGCAATTATACAAATTTAAAAATGAAATAAAGATATTTGGGGATAAATATGCTAAACTGTATTGATTATTATCTCTAGTGAATACGACATGTATGTGGGGATAATCTTGCTGGCGTGCGGGGCTGCGGTGTGGCTGATTTTAGCTAAAAAACAAAGATTTTGTCATTTTGTTTGGCGGTTACGAAATAAAAGTTTATCTTTCCAGCAGGAAGTGTGTCCTGAGACAGAATGAAGTCTGATATTAGCTATATTTGATAGATTTCTGTTGTAACTTCTAAAGAGATGGTGGCAGCCCCACCGCATTCGGCATGCAGGTGCTGATTGCAAACCACTTTGTGCTGCTCTGATGGAAACAGACGGGTAGTGAACGACAATTGAAAGCCTTCCGTAAGGTTGGCAAGGTATATGTCAAGGAGGTGAACGCAAGTGAACCATTGATGAAGCATCGTTAGCAAAGTTAGCAAGTCACATCAGAACCAAGGTGTTTACTGAATCTTGGGATAATGGCAGAGGAAACCTGTTTGCTGTCTGTTGGGTAAAGGTGGCATGAACTTGACATGGGCTCTTTAGAGGAACAGGAGAAATAGACATGGAATGCTAAGGGAAAATGCCGAGAGCCGTGACACGCAAGGCAGAAAGTACTGATGTCCATGTCGTATATCACCATTACAGCGTAAAGTTTTAACACATTAAGTAGTTACCTTTACATCCGAATTCTTAAAAATCAGAATTATGGAAACAAAGGAATACTTCGAAAAGGTGATGCAGGACTTTAACCAGAACCGTAGAGGTCGAAACCTGCGTCCTTGGCTGATTTTCACAAAGCTCTAACAAAAGAGTTGGAACTAAAGGCTGCTGCCTTGGAATCTGCTGTGGCTTCTTTGAAGGACGAGAGCAAGGCAATAATGCAGGAAAACTTAAAAAAGGTGTAACTACTTGTAATATAGTGGGGACGCTGTAATGGTGATATACTGTTTTTGCCCCACCTGTCTTCAATAGTCTTTACGACCCTTTCGGTTCCCCTTGTAGGGGACAGAAAACCCCGTGGGAGGGTTCTTAACCCACTCCCAAGCCCTCCGGTGCTCGGAACCGCTTCGCTATAAGGTTGGCGGGGCATCAAAGCCCCCGCCATGGTTGTGCGGGATGGGACCGCCTGGGGATGAGTTTGGATTATCTTTGGACCATCTTGCTTATAAAGATGGCTATAATGATTATATGATGCTGGTTTTGTGGTAATTCGTTGATAACTTGCAGATTTCTTTTGATTTTCTTGGTGGTTTCGAGAAAAAAGCGTAACTTTGGCGGCAGAATTAAATGTTTAAAAGGAGAAGATTATGGCAATAGATATTAAAGTGATACCGACTCTACGAGGTGAAGAAGCTGCTCACTTTGTGAAGAGAGCGGAAGAAGTTATGAATAATAATAATCGTGTGGACTTCTCTGCAAAAATAGCTGAAGCTCGTGCCATTCTGAAAAAAGCGGGTTTTTGATTATGGGGTTCTTATTGGAAAAATGCAAACTCGTGAAATTGGATGATAAGATATTGTCATCTTGTCACCCTTTTACTTGTGGAGATGCTGACACCATTGCGTTCTTTTCTTAATCGTCTGACTTCTCTGATTTCTTCATTGATCTCATCAAGTGACATATCAATGTTATTCTCTCTTGCTGTGTCACACATATACTGGAACGCAGCTTTTGCTTTTGCTGTCACTTCATCTTCTTCTTCATTCTTTGCCTGAATGGAGAATGGTATGCTTTTACTGCGAATTACGGCCTTAACAAAGATGTTGATAGCGGTATTCGCACTCATGCCGAATTGCTCGCAGAGCTTATCAAACTGTGCTTTCTGCTGGTTGTCCATACGGACTGTCATTGCTGTCTGTGCCATAAGCCTATAATGTTTAATTGATAATCATTCTGATTGCAAATATACATCATTATGACGTAAATTGGTGCGATAGTATTAATAATTTAACAAAGATTGATAGTTGAATGAATGATATAACTGCTTTTTTTGCTTTCCTGAAGTATTGCCTTGGATATAAGATTCCTTACCGTTAAAGAAGGCTCCACCTTTCATCTCGGTCTTCTTCTCTTAGGAAAGAAGAGGGAAACCGCCCTCAGTGCTATATTTGCCCCACCTGTCCCTCCCCTGCGGGAGGGTCCTTACCCTATACCCAAGCCCTAAATCCCTACCATAGGGATTAGGGATGTAACCGCCCTCCGGTGCTCGGAACCGCTACGCTCTAAGGTTGGCGGGGCATCAAAGCCCTCGCCATGTTGTGCGGGATGGACCGCCTGGGAATAGCAGTTTATAGTTTACAGTTAATAGTTATAGTTTACAGTTGATTTCGTGGTTATTTGCTGATAACTTGCAGATTTCTTGTTAATTGCTTGGTGGTTTCGAGAAAAAAGTGTAACTTTGGCGGCAAGTTATATAAATTAAATAATAGGAGATAGGATTATGGCATTAGCAATTAGTGGTATCCCAATGCTGACAGGTGATGAGGCTTTAGCTTTCAGAGAAAAAGCTGAAGAAACATTGAAGAAGCGTGGTAGCATAGATTTCTCAAAGCAGCGTGCTGAGATGAAGGCTATTCTGGCAAAAGCAAAATTTTAAGTTAGTATTATGGGATTTTTAGCAGATAAAACAGTGTTTTCACCATTGACAAAAGAAATATTGGAAGAATCTATTTCATTTTCATGTGGCAATGAAGACTTGGATGGATTCTTCCATAATGATGCTGTGTCTTATGCCGACAACTTGTTCGGTAAATCTTACTGCTATTATCTTGAGGAATCAAAGGCTGATATCGTATGTGCCTTTACGGTCTCAAATGCCAGTATTTTCACAAAATACTTGCCTAATGCGAGAAAGAAAAAGGTTGGAAAGCATGTTCCTCATATAAAACAGGATTTGATATATCCTGCTGTACTTATAGGAAGATTGGGAATTTCAACAAAATTTCAGCATCTTCATATCGGGACAGAAGTAATGGACTTTATTAAGTCCTGGTTTGTTGAGCCATATAATAAAACGGGCTGTCGTTATTTGGTAGTTGATGCCTATAATGAAGATGTGCCTGTGGCTTTTTATAAGAAGAATGGTTTTGATTTTATGTTCAGCACAGAAGAGCAGGAAAAATTATATAGAGGTATTGTTTCTGATAAGCCATTAAAGACTCGTCTAATGTACTTTGATTTGATACTTATCAAGTAAGTAAAAAACAATGTAAAATACACCGATAAGTGTAACTACTAGCAATATGCTTGGTATGCTGTATTGGTGATATATCCAGGAATAAAATATGAGAAATGAGGGTAAGCAGTCAATTTCGGTATTGCCTTGGATATAAGGTTCCTTACCGTTAAGGAAGGCTCCACCTTTCACCCCGACCCTCTCACCCTCAGGGAAGAGAGAGGAAACCGCTCCTCCTCGTCGCTCGGAACCGCTACGCTCTAAGGTTGGCGGACCAAAGCGGTCTTCTCCATATTTTGCGGGATGGGACCGCCTTGCTAAAGGTGGATAGGATTATTGAAGTACTGGTTTTGTGGTAATTCGTTGATGAGTTGCAGATTTCTTGCTTTTTTCTCATCAGGATTGTTGTAATCCGCTATGGAAAAGCCATTGTTCTTTTTATAGGCAAAGCGTATATTGACCGTTTTCTTGTCAAAGGTTACCTGGAGTCCTGGGTAGAACCTGTATCTGATATTTTCATACCACAGTTCCTGTTCTGAAGCCTTCTTCATGTAATCCATCCTCAGAAAGATTCCAATCTTTTTCATTTCCCATATAGTGTGCAAATACTTTCATATCATTCTTTTTTATTCTTATGTTTGTGTTTACTTTTGTGTTTGCATTTGTGTCAGCAAATCGTATCCAGCCGTTCCTTCACTTTTTCTTCTTCATTTGCACCCTTTGTTGATAATCTTAAGAGTTGGAGATGATATGATTTGAAGATGTGGTCCTTTAGGGCGTCACGACTACTTTGTACGGTTCCTTTATGGTGATAGGCATAACCATCGATTTCTATACCGAGTAATGGTTGCTTGGTAGCCCGATTTATGATCAGGAAATCTACATGGGTATTGAAATTGCCTGCATAAATTCTTTCTTCTTCACTCATTAAGTCTGTTTGCCTGAAGATTGAACGCAAAGGGATATGGCATAATACATGGAGACAGGAATACTTCCGGTCACTTTCAAGTATACTTTTAATCAGAGAATACGCAATGTTCTCAGAAGCATACTCTGAGATTTTCGGATGGCTTTCCAAGAATGCGATGCGCATATCTGTATATTGACTATAGAGATAGTCAAAGATAGAAAACACCTTGCTGTCTACGACCTTACAGTTATTGTAGTCAATATAATCAATGAGATCTTTGATGTTACTTGTCTTCTCTTGCTCATTGCCTGTTACCACTAGGTAGAATTTCTTCTTAGCTCTTGATACTGCTACATTTATGAGATGTGGATCATCAATGAAATCATTAATCTGATTGCTTACTACACTCATAATAATGACATCCTTCTCTCTTCCTTGGAACTTATGAACAGTACCCACTTCAATATCAGGTAACTGCTGGCGAATGGCATTCACCTGATTATTATAGGGGGTAATGATTCCTATTTCATCCAAGCAAATATCTTTCAGCTCAGGAATTATCTCTTGTTTGATGACTTCAATTTCTCTCCGATTGGTCATGTTTGCTGCATGGTTACCCTTTACTGTCTTATAAGCAGCAAGAACATTTTTGTTGGTCTCATCTTCCTTCATAATGAGAAGATTTCCACCATAAAACTTCTGGTTACAGAAGTTGATGATACGGGAATTGCAGCGATAATGTTCACGCAGTAAGGTTTGGGGTACAGCCTTGATCATGATACTTACTGACTCCAGGAAACTATGATTAGCACTATCATATCCATTATCTATGTGGGATAAGCCAAAAATAATTTTCAGTTTCTCTCTATCATTATTTGTAATTACATTTGGCAACTGTTTTGTATCGCCTACAATTACAGCGTTCTTTGCACAGGTAAGAGCCAACGTTCCTGTCTCACGTGATACTTGAGAGGATTCATCCATAATTACATAATCATAGATCGTATTGCCGCCTAATGAAGATCGAGCAGAGAAAGTTGTACTCGTAATAACCGGATATTCCTTGAGGACTTCCTCAGCCTGGGTGGACAACGTATCTGCATCCGTAAACTCGCGACGCATTCTGCCTGAATATCTGGCATGAAGCGTATTTTTCAATATCATCATTGAATGATCAGATAATGAATCCATAAGAGTTTTGTTGTCATGCAGCTGTAATTCATCTTCTATCTGTCTTAGCTCCTGTTCCAGTTCTTCAATTCTCTTCATATAGTAAAGGGCCTGAAGTTCTATAATGAGCTCATCCAGGTGATGTTTATCAAACTTACTCTTGAGATGCAGCCAATATCTGATAAGCAGGCTTGTCCATAACCATTTCAGCCATTGCCAAAAGCTCTTGGAATTATCATCTCTGGTATCGGCAAACTCCTGAAGTTTTACCCACATTTTCGTCAGCCTTATAGAAGATAAAGAACGCTTGAGGTAGAATGTGCCATCTGAAATGTTATGATTGCTCTTGAAGTGAGTCCATTCCAAATTGAGGTTTTCCAATTCCAACCTTGAAGTTGCCTGTTGATTCTTTAAATCAAAGACTTTGTCTAATTGCAAAGAAATTCTTTGAATCTCTTTTTCAACAACAGTTTTTTCCTCTTCTTCTATTCCCCAATCTTTTACATTCTCTGGTATTGGGGGTTGTCCTTCCTTGATAAAGGTCTCCTTATTATCATGGCTTCCCAAAGTTGCAACAATGAAATCAATCCCGTACTTGGCGAGTTTCTCCTTTACATTTGCTGTAGCAGAATTGTTATTTGATACTACGAGTATTGTTTTTCCCTGTATGAGAAGATTGGCTATGATATTGAGAATTGTCTGAGTCTTGCCTGTACCTGGAGGTCCCTGGATGATACTAGCCTGATTTCTCAATGCGTTCTCCACGGCCTTCTTCTGACTGGAATTGCAGCCAAAAGGGTAGATAAAGAAGTCTGCTCTAAGTTTTTTGCTATGATGTTTAGTATTAAGATAAACATCAGCAGCTGTAGAATTAGGTATCTGCTTTATCTTTTCATAGGCAGTTAAGAGAATCTTTTGGTTATTGATGTCATTCTTTAAGGGATTGATCTCTGCCACCTGTTTAAGATAGGTCCAGACATTTCTTGCCTTTTCATCTGCCAGGCAAGAAACTTCTACTTGAATTCTGCTTCCTGGATATTCTTCTACCTTGTCAATTTTATATTTGATGCGCCAGTACTTCATACCATGATGTGTGAAGCACCAGAGATCAGAAATGCCTTGTCTTATGGTACCATCCAGCATCACTACAGCATACTCTCCGTCAATATGTAAAGACTCCTCTATGATGACCACATTTTCTTTTTTGTAAAGATATGTTTTCGGGTTTTCCTTAAACATCACAGCCATTTTCTGCTCATTGGCGGGAGTAATGCTCTCAATATTCAAGGAGCGTGGCTCTCCTTTTATGAGGATTATTTTTGATGATATATCTAACATGTTTAATTTTTTATAATACATTGTTGCGAATGCGTATGGTAATTCTCTTAACTCCAAAATACAAAACTAATGGTTATACTGCACCATCATGTCACTCGTATCTTTTCTTCCATATTCGGAACTGCACCAATTAAAACATGTGCAAAGATACAATGATTTAATGTAATATCCAATTTTTCAAGCATATTTCTTTAAGATTTCAATGATGAAATAGGTGACTCTCATATACATGCTCGTTTTCTATGATGGAAGATTGGAAACCTCTGACTATTGTGATGGTTACGTGGTGGCTGCGGCCATTGATTTAGCTTGCAGCTTAGGAGCAAAGGATCTCATTCCTGTCATCAACAAGTTGCTTTGCACATATCTTGTTGATTTCAGTGATTGTGGACTAACGGCAGAGGTTCTTGAAGAGCTTCATCGGGGTGAACTGCTCAGGCAGGAGTATGCTCTTGATGTATATGAACGGTATCACAGGTTAGAGGAAGACCGCAACAGGTAATGGAGTAAAGGCATCATCGCATTCTTCCTTTGGCTGAGTTTTGGGCTTTAGAGGGTAGTGTTCTCTGCTAAATAGCATTGGTGGTGCTTTTGTTTACATATCGTGCCAATTCATCAAAAAGGTCTTTTGCCTTTGGGATGAATTGGCACTATTATATAAATATCATCAAAGCAGATTTTCCTTGAGAATTCTACTTCCATTGCAGTATTTCATTATATATTTTTCTCTTCATAATTATCTGTTTATCACGTTATGACGACCTATCTTTGCCCTATTTCTCACGTTTTGATGAGATAATAGTAGGCTATTTCTCACGTTTTGACGATTTTTTATGTTGCAAAGATACAAAAAAATGCCTTAAGTTATTCACCTAAGTCTTCTTTTTCATAAAGGCGTAATCAGCAAAGTCTCGCGCACCAGCTACAATTACCTTATAGCTGTTGAGGTAACTGGTTTTTATGGCGGATAGGGCTTTTTCCTTATCTAGCACCTTGTCATTTAAGTGATCTTTTTCCATTTTCATTGTTTTTCCTTTCTATTTTTTTTGCAAAATTAGCTGAATGGTGAGAAAAATAGTTGCTCTGGAGAAAATATTCTCAACCTATGAAACGAACTTTCATTGCTGCCCCGTAACTTTGCACCAGAATACAGAATCAGGCACAAAGTATATGAGTGTCAATTGTTTTACTTTTAAAATATCAGACAGATGAATACGGCATTAAAGATGAAATTGGAGGAAATGAACAGACGTTTGAATGAGGCTCTTGATACTGACCTCTTCGAAGAATCTGAGTCTGAATTTAATGAATTTCAGGCTGAGGTAAATTCCTTTGAGAGAGTTGGAGGAGATATCGGAGTTCAGGCAGGATCATCTGCAGCTTTCTGAGCTGAAGAAGATTGGTGCCATCCAGAAGAAAATCCGGCAGGTGAAGAATGGGTATAATTTTTATGACCCTGAGTATGAGAGAAGTGTTATGTTTCCTAATGGTGAGGACGAAGAAGAGGATGATTTCTTCATTTAAAGATGACAGATGGGAAATAGACCTTATTTGAGAATCATATTGGGAGGAACTGACTTCAAAAGTCTTTCCCTCATGAAGAAAATTATATGTATTAATGTAGTGCTATTATGGTTATGCAAACGTCATGTAAGAAAGGTATGGAGCAGATGGACTTGCTCCAAGCCTTCGAGATTATCGTAGACAAGGCCAAGGGTTCTTCACTTGGTGAGAAGTTCTATCAGGAGTCAGACCCATATCTTGGATTTGTTTCTGACAAGTTGTGTATCTCCAAGCGTGCCAGTGCCATCATGGCATTGTTTGCCGACAGGTGTGATGACAAACACATCCAGTTTTCTGACTATACGGATTTTCTGGATTGCAGAATCCTTAGCTTGCTTCGATATTCCAAGGAGACAGAGGAACTTGTTGACAAGGAATATGTCTGCCGGAGTAAGGATGAAGGTCTTTACTACTGCATCCCCATGGAGGTGATGGAGGCATTTCAGCAGAATCAACGTTATATACCCTCTGATGTGGAGGAGCTTACAACCCGGGAATTGTTTGACAAGTTCAATGAACTGTTCACAAAATGCCGTCGTAGGAAACTTGACAGGCAAATATTGAAAAAGAAGCTCAGGGCATTGGTTCGCAAGAATGAGAACCTGGCTTTTGTCAAGGCCATGTCTTCATTTGACATAGATGAGGAGGATACAGAATTTTCTCTTTTTCTGTTGTTCTGTACACTCTTTGTCATAGATGGTGATGACGATATCCGCTATCACGACTTGGAATTTCTCTACGAGGAGGGAGAGGCTGCCTGGAGATGGGCAAAGAGAGGCTTGAGCCAAGGTGACCATTTGTTCTTAGTGGAGAAGTTTATCGAGTATACCAATGATGATGGCTTTGTGGACAGGGAGTCCTTCAAGATTACAGACGATGCCAAGAAACTGCTCTTCTCTGAACTCAACCTGTCTTCCATGCGTGGTGTCCGGCCGAAGGGAGGGATGTTGTCATTTGAGGACATCAAACCCAAGCAACTGTTCTACAACAGTAAGGAACGAAAGCAAGTTGATGAGCTGGCAACACTCTTGGAGGAAGAGCACTACCAGAGTATCAGAAATCGTCTGAGGGAAACCAATTTCAGGAGTGGCTTTGCTTGTCTTTTTTATGGCGCGCCTGGTACTGGCAAGACGGAGACTGTTCTTCAGTTAGCCAGGAAGACAGGGCGTGACCTGATTCAGGTGAACGTGTCAGAGGTTAAGAGCATGTGGGTTGGCGAGAGCGAAAAGAACATCAAGGGTATCTTCGATGACTATAAGCAGAAGGTGAAGCAATCTGTCAAGGCTCCTATCCTGTTATTCAATGAGGCTGATGCTATCATCGGCAAGCGTCAGGTGGGAGCGGAAAGAGCTGTGGAGAAGATGGAGAACAGTATTCAGAACATCATCCTTCAGGAGATAGAGCAGCTGGATGGTATTCTCATCGCCACAACCAACCTCGCAGAGAACATGGACAAGGCTTTTGAGCGTCGTTTCCTCTATAAAGTGAAATTTGAGAAGCCTGATTTGGCTTGCCGTTCACAGATTTGGCAAGCGATGATACCTTCTTTGGAGGATGCTGATGCTTCTTTCCTCGCTGCCCGCTATGATTTCAGTGGTGGTGAGATTGAGAATATTGCCCGTCATTACACCATTCAGACCATTTTGCATGGTAGCCCGGAGAAGATGGTCAAGTCTCTTACCGAGTTTTGCGAGACCGAGAGGTTGGAAGGTGCCAGGGCCAAGAGAAAGATAGGATTCTAATGTATAATCAAAATTAAATATCCCCTATGGAGAAGTATATATTTTTGGATTTCGATGGAGTGCTCAATACTCCTAAAGGTAAGTTTGATCAGAAAGCGATAGGCAAGTTACGCCGCTTGTTGGAAAGATGTGATGCCAAGGTCATCATTTCTTCCACCTGGCGATTGCAAGGCGTGGAGTACATACGGCAATTATGGAAGGAGTATCATTTGCCAGGTGAGGTTACTGACTTGACTCCTTCATGTAACTCCATCACTTTCTGTAGTGCAGATGGTACAAAAGAGTGCCAATGCTTACATGAGGCAAAGGGATTGGAAATCGCAGAATGGTTGAGATTGAATGCCAAGGAGCCTTATCATTATGTCATTTTAGATGATGAAGAGGATATCCTGTTCAATCAACGTGAACATCTTGTAAAAGTTGATGGTAGCAAAGGTCTTGATAAGGCTGATGTGAGAGCTGCAATTCAAATCTTAAATACCAAAGAGATCAGTCAAATGAAACGTTGGTTTTATGGTGCCCTAAAATTTATTGCGCTTTATATCCTTATGGTGATGGTTTTCATGGCTTATTTTTACTGGTATCCAGAAAAGGAGATAAATAACATGAATCGTCGTGCCCTTATGTACCAAGAGTGTTTGCGTAATCATTTTCATTGGCAAAAATAACAACTTCTACAATAATTTATATGGAATCTCGTTTATAAGGTAAACAATTATAGTTTATAATGTGATGAATGATATAATCAATATTCTAAACCAAGTTCGAATAGTTTCACAAAAAATAAAAGAACAAAGAAAAGAAAAATTTGAGCGTGGTGAAAGCTTTAATATTTTCAATGATTTAGGCTTCATGTCCGATGAAGTCCATCTACACTCTATGTTTTTGGCAAACCTGCTGAATCCAAAAGGAAGTCACGGACAAAGAGAAAAATTCCTTGAGGCATTTTTGAAAATGCTACAAAAATCGTTTCCTGCAATATCTGCAGATAGTTTAGAATTAGACACGGCTATCGCTTCTGTAGAAGTAGAGAAATATATAGGTAGGCAGACAGATAGTGAAGGCGGCAGAATAGATATTTATCTTACCGATGGCAAGCATAGTATTATCATAGAAAATAAAATCTATGCTGGTGACCAACATCATCAGATGCTAAGATACTGGAATTATGGAATGTCACAAAAAGGAAACGATACGGAAAAATCATTTGTATTGATTTACTTGACATTGGATGGTTGTTCTCCTTCAAAAGACTCTTTGGGTGAAGACTTAAAGGAAAATGATATAGTTTGCCTATCCTATAAGAGTGATATTAGAGGATGGCTTGATCGTTGCGTGGAGTTGGCTTCAAGAACTCCGCTCGTGAGAGAAACTATCAATCAATATATTAGTACTATTGACATATTAACAAATAACGTTATGGAAGATAATAAGGAACTATTAGATATTTTAAGCAAAGAAGAAAATTTAGATGCAATTTATGATATTGCAAACAATAAAAATATTGTTGTAAACAGATTTATAAACGAAGTGTTTATTCCTAAATTAAGAGATTTAGCTGAAAGCAAAGGGTTGACTATGGGAGATAATTGTACAGAGAATTGGATGGAAGAATCGTGGGCAGGAGCATCATTTTATAATCCAAAATGGAAGTATCTTAAACTTGCTTTCGAGTTTGAACATAAAGGCTTAGATTTTTTAATCTTTGGCTTTCGACCAAAAGATGAAGATGGTGTCAAGCGTGAAGATGTAAAAGACTGGGAAAAAGTTCAAAAAAACTATTCCACAAAAGATGTCAATAATCAAAGTTGGATTTGGAAAGATTTTAATGGAAATCAATATTGGGATAATGCCTCAGGGATAAAAGACTTACTGAACGGTAAAACTTTAAATGATTTCTCAAGAATGTTTGACGAAGCTATAGATAGTGTCAAGGGACTGGATATTTAGTCCCTTGACAAAAGAACGTTGATGGGTTGCCTTTCAAAGGTACTTACTTGCAAGAATTTTTATTCTTTCCTTCACCTCTTCTCTTAGCCATAGAGGTTCCAACACCTCCACGGTATCCATGTTAGAGAAAATCTCCTGTTCGAAATCAAACTCTGGTTTCAGGTGATACTCAAAGATGGAGTATTCATCGGTACGCTTCATTTCCTTTTGAGACTCATGGAGAGGAAGATTACGTATGTAGTTGCTCTGGAAGGCATCTACCTTGAGCACCACCTTCTGAACTTCGGAATCCTCGTTATTGATGATTCCGAAGCAATCCTTGAAATATTCGGCCGGTTCCAAATCCTTTGGCATCTTGAAAACTTTGTCTGAGATGATGACATTTTCCATACGGTCAAGGGCATAACAACGGATATCGTCTGTGCCAGGGCTATAGGCAACCACATACCAACGTTTCTTGAAAGCCTTCACGAAATAAGGATGGATGTCAAACTCATAATACTTCTCGGAATTGTAACTATAGTAAGAGATGAAAATGACATGGTTGTCACGCATGGCCTTGATGATGTCTTCCAGAAAGTTTCTGCCAGAAGGCATGTCCTCCAGAAGGACCCGTTCCTTGAGCTTGCGGCTGTTACCAACCATGGCATGGAGGGAGAAGGCATTGAGCATCCAACTTCGGGTACTTCCTTCATCGAAACAGTCGCCATACTCGATGTTGTAGCGGTATCCGCTGCCACATTCGATGTTTATCTCAAACAGTTCCTCGATGCTATGGATGTTGTTGATGAAGGTTCTTCGGGAGAGTTCCGTTCCCTCACTGAGGTCAGAGTCCAACCATCTGCTTTGGATTTCCTTCAGGGTGATGCCGCCCCTTTTCTTTGCCCGGTGGATGGTTTCCACGAGCCAGACATATTTGTTTAATTGGTTGATTGCCATATTATCTTGTTTTATTTTGTTTCTTATAATTTTGGTACAAAGATAACGGGAAAGTAGGAAAATATGTTGCACAAGTTGAATTATTTTTGATGTGTGAAGTGATTTTACACCCATTTCTTCTATCTTTGCATTAAAAACTTAGAAAGAAATGATGAATTGTAACAGAAACAGACAAATGGTCAAGCGCCGTATCTATTCCTTTCAAATGGATGGCGAGAATAGGGCAGAGGCAATCTGCTTGTCATACTGGCGTATAGGGTAGATTCCAACTTAAAAGTGTGCCACCTCTAATAATTAAAAAGTATACCACCTAACCTGAGGATGAGATTGTTTTTGCATAGTTTTCTATGTTTTTGAATCTGTAAGTGATTATTCCCTATTTTTCTTTGTGGGTTCAAAGTTTTTTTGTACTTTTGCACTGCATTCCTTTTGCAGGCAGTGCATGATATGAGTATGTCAATTCATCAGTTTTATTGAATATGGATCGTTTTCGCATAGATACCCATGGGGATTTTCAGAAGCTTTATAGAAAGTACTATAAGGCATTGATGCTCTATGCGCTCAAAATGACTCATGATGAGGAAACTGCGGAAGATATCGTGCAGAATGCTTTTCTCAAGCTTTGGGAGAAAAGGATTGACATGGAAAATGAAGCGATGGTTCGCTCTTTCCTCTATCTTTCGGTACGCCAGCGTTCGATAGATTGTTTTCGCCGTACGCAGGTGGAGGATAAATACCGGAAATATGTCTTGGGAGCGAATGATGCGGTAGAAAAGGAATGGGATGACGAAGAGATATTCAGTAATGAACTCTATCGTCGTTTGTTCAAGGTTATTGATGAGTTGCCCCCACGCCAGCGTGAAATCTTCCTTGCCTATATGGAAGGTAAAAGCAATGCGGACATAGCCAAGGCCATGCATATCAAGGTTGATACCATCAGAGTTCAAAAAAAGCGTGCGCTCAAGACTTTGAGAGGTAAAATCAGCAGGGAGGAACTGATTTTGCTGTTATTGCTAACAATTTAACATCTTTTACGGATTTCTTGTAAACGTTTGTCTTGTTTCTTCGTAATTAAGATAACAAGACAAGATTATCGTATGGATATATATGACATCATTTCACGTTCCCTGTTACATCGTTTGGATGAAGGGGAGAAGCAACAGTTGGACCAGTGGTTGGCTGAGGACGAGGAGCATCTAAGGCTCTACCAGTCGTTTTTAGCCAAGAAAGATCTGGTAGAACAATATCACAAGTACCAGGCTTTTGATGAAGAGCAGGGTTGGAAGAAACTGGCTCCGTTATTGGACAAGCCTGCCAAGTCACACCTTATATATATATGGCGCAGGAATTTAAGAAAGATAGCTGCTGTTGCAGCAGTGGGAATGTTCCTGCTTTTGGGTGGTTATCACCTCTATACGCAGCCATCCCAGATTTCTCATGAGCCTGTCAAGGTAAATCAGGAGATGGTAGAAGCCATAGCCAAGGCAGAAAGTAGCAGTGTCAATGAGGCTACCATACAGGTGGGCAACCGGAAGCCGCAGCAGGTGAGGTCACTTTCCTCCTGGCTCAAGACCCTGGCAAAGGCTGATGTGGATGATCATCTGCTCAGCACCATTACCACCCGTCATGACAAGGAATTCTGGACCACGTTGCCTGATGGAACACGTGTGCATCTGAACGGGAATTCCCGCATTTCCTATCCGTTGGCTTTCAGTGGAGGTACGCGTGAGGTGGCTCTTGTGGGAGAGGCTTATTTTATTGTGGCCAAAGACCGGGAGCATCCTTTCATCGTACATACTGCTCAGGGGGCTATCAAGGAGTATGGTACGGAGTTTAATGTCAACACCCAAGGCGAGCACACCAGTGTGGTTCTTGTAAACGGCAGCATCAGCGTGATTCCCAAATCCGGGAAAGAGCGTATGATGACTCCTGGCCTCCTGGCTGAAATGGGCTCTTCGGGTGTAAGCATGAGCAAGGTGGATGTGGCTCCATATATTGCCTGGAATACCGGTCAGTATAGCTTTGAAGACGCTTCACTGGAGGAAATCATGCAGGTTGTGGGCAAATGGTATGGCAGGAATGTCACCTTCGCTTCTGCTCCTTTGCGCAAGATACGCCTTACGGGTACTCTCAGCCGGTATGAGAGTATTGAAAGTACACTGGAAGTGATCTGTACGATTGCCCAGGTGAAGATGGAGCAGCAAGGCTATCAGATTGAAGTTCATTAATTATGGTTTAAAAAATAAGAGAGAATGAAAAAAACGTATTTTTCTACCATGGGTATGGCACTCATTTTGGGTGCTTTGCCTTGTTGGGCTTCTTCCTCTCCTCTGGAAGAGGTGGTCCAGCAGCGTGTGCTCAAGGCCACTGTTACCCTGAAGCTTGACAAGGTGGGCGTCAAGGTCTTCTTCAGCGAGATGAAGAGGCAGACGGGTCTTGATTTCGTGTGTTCTTCTGAATTGGCCAGACATTTGTCGCCAATCACCCTTCATGTGAGTGGTGCAGATGCAGCGCAGGTGTTGGATCAGGTGTTAGGCAGCAGGGGTTGTCAGTGGAGCCGTAAGGGTAATATCATCATGGTCACCCGAAAGGAGTCTAAAGTACAGGGCTACCGTCTGCTCAAGGGTTATGTGAAGGATGAAGAGGGTGAAGCTGTGATTGGTGCCTTTGTCAAGGTGGAGGGTACCGATATCCAGACGGTTACTGATGCGGATGGATATTATCAGATCAAGGTGCCTGCCTCCCAAAGCAAGGTAACCTACGGTTATTTGGGTATGGACACGGCTTCCTATATGCTGGCCTCTGGGTCTTCCAATGCCACTCATCATGTGAAGATGACCTCCAGCAATGAGTTGAAGGATGTGATGGTGACCGGTTATCAGACCATCTCGCGTGAGCGTGCTACGGGTTCCTATACCATTATCAGCAAGGAGGATCTGGAGAAGCGTCATTCTGCCAGTCTTGCCGATGCCCTGGATGGTCTGGTGACGGGTATGCAGAGTGAGGATGATGGAAGAGGTGGCAGAAAGTTTACCATCCGTGGTACCAGTACGATGAATGCCAACAAGACTCCGCTGGTGGTAGTGGACGGTTTCCCTATCATGGATAACAACGATGTAGACTACAAACTCTCCTCCAATCCTAATCTGACGGCGCTGGAACGCATCAACCCGGATGATGTGGAGAGCATCACGGTATTGAAAGATGCAGCCGCCGCCAGTATCTGGGGTGCACGAAGTGCCAATGGTGTGATTGTCATCACAACCAAAAAAGGAAAGAAGAAAAATACGGTAGAAGTTGAAGCTGGTACCCAGTTTACCATTGGAAGCAAGCAGAATGTGCAGCATCTGACCAATCTTGCTTCCAGCCGTGAGACCATCAATTATCAGAAGTGGGTATTCAACAATGATTTTCTGGGTGATGAATATACGCAGGTGATTGATAATCTGAACAACTGTGTATCTCCATCAGAGGTTCTTCTATATCAGGGTTTGCGTTGGAATACGATGAGCCAGGCTGATATGAATGCCCATTTGGAAGCACTGGCTCTGCTTGACAACAGAAAGCAGATCAAGAAATACCTGCTTCAGACTCCTGTCACTTCCAAGACGCATGCTTCCATTTCTGCCAACATGGGTGGATGGGATACCCGTGCTTCCCTGCAGTATGAGCATGAAGAGGGTGATTTCATCGGCCGCCATGACAATACCTGGAGAGCAGACTGGCAGAATTCATACAGGTTCAACAAGATGTTCTCCTTCAATCTGGGGTTGAATCTTGTGAGCAGCAACCGGCATTCTTCGCAGATTTCTTATAGCGACCTTTCCAGTATTGCTCCATATGAGATGCTGCTCAATGAGGATGGCTCCTATGCCACCAACTGGAGTGCAGGTTGGAACAGTGATGTGCTTAATTCCCTCTACGATTGGAGCGGTTTTTCCTACAGGAACATGAGATACAATCTGCTGGAGGAAGCTCGCAATCGCCGCAACCGCATCAGCAATACCCAGATGCGTACCCAGATGGGATTGCAGGTGAATCTGATGGAAGGATTACAGTTCAACAGCAAGTTCCAGTATGAGACAAGCCGTTATACAAGTACTTCTACGAGTTCAGAGGCTTCGTTTTATGTCAGAAATCTGGTCAACTACTATACTCCGGTAGATGAGAATCTGCTGGCTACAGGAGCATCTGCCCTTCCAATGGGAGCCATCGTCTCTGAAGGTAAGGGTAAGAATCACAGTGCTCTTTTCCGCAATGATATCTCATTAGACAGGGTGTTTGGTGAAAAGCATGCCGTTTCTGCTGTTTTGGGAAATGAAATCAGCAACTATTATTATACGGCGTGGACGCTTCCTACGCTTTATGGTGTTACTGCTACTTCTTCTGGCACACAGGGACAGCTGGGTTCGTTTGATACTTATGACCAGTCCACGGGAACCATAGATGGTGTACCTTCAGAGGGTAGGGAGCATCTCACGGATACCTGGAATCACAACCGGTATGTTTCATTCTATGGCAATGCTTCCTACATGTATGATGAGCGCTACGGAGTGAGTGTGAGTGCCCGAAGTGATGCCAGCAACATGGTGACCTCCGAGGCCAGGTATCGCTGGAGTCCGCTCTGGTCTGTGGGTGGCATGTGGAATATATACAATGAAAAATGGTTGAAGGATCATCCGCTCATCAACCGTCTTACCCTGCGTCTTACCTATGGTCAGAACGGTAATGCACCAACCAGTTCTTCTGCCCGTACTACCATTAGTACGGAATCGGGGTATATTGATGAGTTTACCGGATTATATCCTGGATCGATTTCTGATTACGGCAATCCTACCCTCCGTTGGGAGAAGACTGCCATCACAAACGTAGGTTTGGATTTTGCGCTTTTCGGCAATCATCTTTATGGTTCTGTTGATTATTATCACAAGAAATCAACCGATGTTTTGGGTACGGTGAACATGGCAAGCGTGAATGGTACCTCCTACGGAACCTTCAACAATGCTGCCATCCGCAACGAGGGTATCGAGGTGTCGCTGGGTGCACAGGGTTCTATGGGTGACTTCAGCTTTGGCGGCAATATCAATTGGGCATACAACAAGAATGAGGTGACCAAGCTCTATATAGAGGCTTCTGATGTCTCAAGTTTCATGAACAACAGTTATATTCCGGGGTATCCGATGCTCTCTGTCTTCACCTTCAAGTATGGAGGGATGGAAAACGGCATGCCGACAATCCTGGATACTGACGGCAACAGCTATCCTATCAGTGACATGAGCGTATATTACATGGCACCGGAGAAGCTGATGCACTACCAGGGTACACTGGTTGCCCCTCATACCGTGAGCATGAATCTCAGTGTTTCATGGAAAGATTTGAGCGTGTCTGCTTTCTTAAATGGCAGGTTTGGTGGAAAGATGCGTATGCCATCCTTCAATTATACGACGCTTGACATCTCTGGCATGCGCACCAACCTCACTCAGCAGGTGAGTGACGTGATGGATCAAGATGGCCATGTCATCAGTAATCCTTCCCATATGTTGCCGCTTCCTACAGTGGATGCAGAGGGTAATGCATTGGGTAAGTACGACTACATGTATTGGAGTTTCTATTTCAATAATATGGACATCAATATTGAGAAGGCTGACTACATCTATCTGAGTGAGATTGATCTCAACTACAGTTTGCCGAAGTCGCTCTTCTCGGGCAAGAAGTGGATCAGGAACATTGATGTGTTTGGAAAGTTGGAGAATGTTGGACTCATCTGGACTGCCAATTCCAAGCACTATCATCCTCAATATCTGCCAGGCAGCTGGGAACCTCAGCTCACCTTTACGCTCGGAGCGAATGTGAAATTCTAACAACTTCTCATGGAGTTATACTGTAAACATAGTAAAAAAGATAGGAATCATGAAGAAAATAATATATTTAGCAGCATTCTGTGCCTTCCTTCTTACCTCGTGCAACGACTATCTCGACACGGTTCAGAACAAGGGCAATGATGAGGTGTTGAGTAGTAGCAAGCAGGTAGAGGCTCTCTTTGGCAACAGTAGGACTTTCAACACGCCTGCGGGTCTCAATACGGCTGCATCAGATGATTATGGCATGACCATTGAATTGAACGACATGTTGGGATATGTAGATGAGAATTTGCTCAATGGAATGACATGGAACGTTCAGGATGTGGCTGCTTCCCAGTATGGTGACCAGACTTGGGAAGCAGAATACAATAAGATATTCACGGCCAACCTTGTCATCTCCCAGATTGGTGAAATCAAGGATCTCACGGAGGCTAACCGCACGGAATATCTGGCGCAGGCTCATCTCATGAGAGCCACTGCCATGTGGAATCTCGTCAATACCTACTGCATGCCTTATTCCCGGGAGACAGCCAGTGAGCCTGGTCTGCCTCTCAAGACCTCTACCAGTTATGAGGAAAACGTAGCCCGTTCTACCTTGCAGCAGACTTATGATTTTATTCTGGCTGATTTAGAGGAGGCCTTGAAGACTGCCAATACGGGTATTGCAGATAATAGAAGATGGGCAGTGAGCAAGCCGGCAGTGGAGGCGCTGATGGCCCGGTATTATCTCTTCACACAGGATTATGAGCAGGCTGCCAAATATGCCAGCGAAGCGCTCAAGTGTGGTGATGCAGAGCTGGTTGACTACAATGATTTGCCATTCAGACCGTCTGATGTCTCTCTGGAAGGACAGGTAGAGACCGTCAACTACTCGTCTCTTTACCGTTATGGCGACAATCAGGTGGCCAATTTTAAGGAGAACTATCTCTCACAGTATTATACCGTAGAGCAAGTCTTGGTTCCATCCGAAAGTCTCATGCAGCTGTATGATCAGGCTACGGACTTGCGCTTTAGGCATTTTTTCAACAAATATGCGCTCTGGGAGCAGGGTATAGGTGGTTACGGTGAGGATATTGTCTATAACAAGTTCAAGGAGCGTATTCAGGCAGGACCTACGGTAGCGGAAATGCTTCTCACGGAGGCAGAGGCACTGGCGCGCAGCGGAAAATGGCAGGAGGCTATGGTCTTAGTCAACAAGTTGCGCGTGGCCCGTATTGACCGGACAGCTGAGGATATTATGCTGGAGGCAGGAAGTCAGCAGGAGGCTGTAGAGAAGATCCTGGAGGAGCGTCATCGCGAGATGCCTTTCATCATGCGCTGGTTTGATATCCGCCGTCTGGCTTTCAATGAGACCAGTTATGATGATGTAACCGTAGAGCGTGACTTCTATCAGGTAAGCGACAATGCTGTCAACGATGATGTGGTTTCTCATTACGTATTGCCTGTGAAGTCGAAGCGTTATGCCCAGCCTATTGTTTATACCGAGATAGCTCGCAGCAATCATCAGATAGAGCAGAATGCATATGATGACAATAGTGTAGTTGTCACCTCACAGAGTCTGGATTCCGGTGAAGAAGGGGATGATGGATCTGAAGAAGGTGAGGAATATTAAAATTTTGGAATTATGAAAATCAATCAATATATCTCTCTAGGCAGGTGTATAGGTATGGTGGTAGCTTTTATCACCATGCCGGCCTCTGCCGCTACTGGTCAGGGAATCAGTGAGAAGGAATATAAGCTGGATTCGTTGGAGACGCTTGTAGACAGTTTGATGCCAAAGGTGGATACTCAGGATGCAAAGGAACTTTTCCGGGTGTATTTTGCCACCATTGACAGGGCTGTGAAGCCGAAAGAGTGGGCAGACCGGATGAAAGCGGATGTTATGTCGAATATGTTTGATCAGTATTCTACGGATGACCAGGGGGAAATTTATCGTCTTTATCAGGAAAATTCCCTTCATGCTGCGGACAGTTTGCGCAGCAGGGTAAAGTGTCACTATGATGCAATGATCAAGAAGTATGGTCATCTTTTTCCCGGGAGGCCAGCTCCCAATCTTACGTTTACAGACACAGACGGGAAAGCTCTCAGCCTGCAATCCTTCAAGGGGCAGCTGCTTTTGGTGGATATCTGGGGCACGTGGTGTGCTCCCTGCATAGAAGAAATGCCTTATCTTGCCAAGCTGCAGGATGAATATGCAGCGAGGAAAGATGTGCGTATCATGAGCATAGCCTGTGACAAGAAGGCAGAAAGGTGGAAGGCCTACCTGGCCAAGCATCCTACATCATGGCATCAGTATCTCGTCACTGATGCGGGCAACAAAATGCTGGATGAGGTGTATTTCTGTGAAGGAATTCCTCGCTTCATCATCATCGGGAGAGATGGTAACATCATATCTGCTGATGCTTTGCGCCCGTCGGAAAAGTCTTTCTCGGAATATTTCAGGAAAATCGTCAATCAATAAAGTAAATCTGGTATGAAACAACGTTTATGTACTTTTTTAGTTTTGGCTAGTCTGGCTCTTGCTGCATCTGCCTCCATTCATCTGAAAGGTAAGGTCGTGAATTATTCCGGCGGTAATGTCATGCTTATCCAGACTTCCGATACGGACATGCAGAATGATACGCTGCAGATAGCCGGGGATGGCAGTTTTGAAAAGGAAATCAAACTGCTTTCTCCTGGTATTGCCTATTTGGGAATAGAAGACAGGAAAGCCTTCTGTCAGGTATTCCTGGAGGATGGTATGAAGATGGTGGTGAATATCACGGAGGGCAAGGTGAGTAAGCATGCGGAAGATGGGAATCATGGTGTTGTCTTTGATTACGCGGGTGACAACAAGGATTGTTTCGATTACCTTCAGAGTCATGATGTTTTCGATATAGTGGAACGTTGGCCGTTTGAGCGTCTTGATACCATTTCCTTCGCTTCCTATCGCAGGTTGTGGACGGCAGACGTGGAAGCGTATAAGGTGGATGTCAACCGGGTAAAGAGTCTGGCTTTCCGCAGGATGATGAATGAGCAGTTGGATTACACCATTTCCTCAGAGCTGTTCCGCTGGGTCTGGTCTGACAACAGGAGTCATGCCTTGGACAGGGATTTTGTGGCTTGGGTAGAATCCACGGATCATAATGATATGGAGAATCTGGAATTCTGTTCCAGCTATCTCCGCTGGTATGGAAAAGCCCATCCTTTAAAAGAAGAAAAGGGTGGGTCGTTTACCTTTCTTACCAAGGCCTTCCAGAATCAGGAAATCATCAACAGATTTGCTGATGACATGATTCTTTCTATTCTCAAGGGGGCACCTGAGGATATGGATGAGGAATTGGCTGCTTACAGGAAAGTGTCCACCAATAGGAAAGGTTGGGAAGAAGCTGACAAGGTTTATGCTCATTATGTGAAACTGAAGAAAGGCAGTTTGGCGGCTGACTTTACGATGACAGACAAAGATGGCAAGGTTTTCTCACTGAAGGATTTCAGGGGGAAGGCACTTTTTATCGACTGTTGGGCTACATGGTGCGGTCCTTGCTGCGGTGAGATTCCCTACATGGAGAAACTCCATGAGCACTTTAAGAACAGCAAGGATGTTGAACTCATCAGCATTTCGCTGGATTCCAACAAGAAGAAATGGCTTCAGAAGTTGAAGGAAGACAAGCCAAAATGGCGTCAGTTTATTTGTCCAGACAACTTCAAATCACAGCTATGTCAGAATTATGATATTGATGCCATCCCTAGATTCCTGTTTTTTGACAAGGAGGGCAGAATCATTTCGCTCGATGCGAAGCGTCCTTCTGAGCAGGATATCATCAGGTATATTGATGAAAATCTGAAATAGATAGATGGCAAGGTTTGATGATATGTCAGATATTCTGATAATCAGCTGATTTATAGATAAGAAAGGTGAGCCTGGATTTTTGACGGGCTCACTTTTTTTACAGCTGCAGTGCTTGAGAGAGATATGAGTTGATCGTCTACTGCCTTTGTCCTCTTTCTTTTCCAATAATGCCTTGCCTTTTTCTGTAACTATATTTTTGTCCAGGGTGTTTAGGGGGTATTGTTGCTCAACATAGCCTTCTTCCATTGTAGAATTTAAATATTTATATAACAGCGCCAAGATAACAGCCTTAGATTCCTCAAGATAATAGCAGTAAGATTTACCAAACAAGTTGTCGACACAGGACTTTAAAATTTTGCTTTTGCCAAAATAGTCTTCATCTCAGCGCGTTGCTTTGAGAAATCTATGCTACCACGCTTCTTCAATGTTTCTTCAGCTTTTTCTCTGAAAGCTAAAGCTTCATCACCTGTCAGCATTGGGATACCATTAATTGCTAATGCCATAATCTTATCTCCTATTATTTGGTTTATATAACTTTTGTCGCAAAAATACGCTTTTTCTACGAAACCACCAAGAAAATCAAAAGAAATCTGCAACTCATCAGCCAATTACCCCAAAATCATCAGTAAACAGTAACCTATAAACTATTAATCTTTATTAATTATACATAGAGAAATACCATATATATGAAATATATTATGTATCTTTGAACCAAAGTAGAACCATTTAAATAAATACACTTATGAGTACAGTTTCAGTAACACCTTCTAAAAGAAAGATCATTGACTTAAAAGATGATACTTTTAAGACTCTATCCATTATGGCTATTCAGAAGGGAACCAACCTCAAAAACTATATTGAGGATATACTCAATGGCATAGCCGAAGATTACGAAGACGCAAAGCTCTATGCTAAATTAAGAAAAGAGCAGCCAGAGGGTCTCATCCGTGCCAACAAAGAAGAACAAGAAGATTTTGAAAAGTGGTTAGGCGTATGAATGTCGAATTTCCAAAGCCTTTGTCAAAGCTTCCAAACGTTTTTCAGGCAAGATACTCGATTCTTTAAGACGTACGATAGTAGAAGTTAAAGCAGCCAAAGGTATTCAAGATATCTCTGACTGCAAGAAACTTGTTGGGTATCGTAATATATATAGAATTCGTTTAGGTGACTATAGAGCACTATTTACTCTAGAAATTGAGTTTTCTGGCGATACTATATTCTTTCAATATCTTGCTCCACGAGGCGAAGCCTATGGTAAAAAGATGAAAACAGAACTTAAACGAATAGACAAAGAATAATTATATTATTCAGTCTCCAATGTATCTAATTCAGGTATTCCAATTTACCTGTTGTTCAGATCTGGTTGCTTTTAAGTTTCAGGTTAACAAGAAGACTCAAAACCACATTTCTGTTTACCTTCAGGAATGTGGCTTTGAGTCTTTTTGTATTTTACTATTTGAGCAGCAGTACAGATATATGAATGTACATTTACTGATACATATATTACCTATTTTTAGGTATTGTGAACAATTTAATTTTGTCGTATCTTTGCACCCCAAAAAAATAAGTTAAAAGATTAGTATGAAACATATCCTGTTGCTTATGATGCTTTTTGAGGTGAGTCTGATGGGAAAGGCGCAATCTATGTCTGGCAAAGTTGTGGACAAAGATTCTCATGAAGCGATTATCGGTGCCGTCGTGTATGTGGGTAGTTCTCAGAAAGTGGCAGCTATCACTGATATTAACGGGCGATTTTCCATAGATGCAGCCAATGCAGGTAAATCTCTTAAGATTACTTATATAGGATACAAAAACTATTTAGGTAAGTTAAACCAGGCTCTCTATGAAATGGAACCGGAAATCAAGTCTGTGGGTGAAGTAGTGGTTACAGCTCAGGAGTCAAAGAGTCTGGCTTCTGCTTCTGTTATCGAGAAGCATGCCATGGAGCACCTGCAGCCTTCAAGTTTTACGGACATTCTCGAACTGTTGCCTGGTGGACGTTCCAAAGATCCTGATTTGAGTAGCCCTAATACGATTCGTATTCGGGAAGCCGGAAGTCCTTCAGGATATACTACCACTTCCCTCGGAACGAGTTTTGTAGTAGATGGAGCTCCCATCAGTACCAATGCCAATATGCAATATGTGGCTGGGTCTTGGGATGCAGCAACAACATCCAGAGAAAATATGAATGCCGGAGTGGATATGCGTAGCATCTCTACCGATGATATCGAGAAAGTAGAGGTGGTACGTGGCATTCCATCGGTAGAATATGGAGATTTGACAAGTGGTCTGGTGAAAATAGAACGTAGGAGAGGTGGAAATGACTGGAATGCCCGTTTGAAAGCAGATATGGGAAGCAAACTCTTTTATCTTGCAAAAGGATTGGAATGGACTCCCCAGCAGATGACCCTCAATCTCAGTGTTGATTACCTCGATGCGAAGGCGGATCCAAGAAACCGGCTTGAAAATTACAGGAGACTGACGTTTTCTGCCCGGTTCGGAAAAACTTGGTTGACAGATTTTTACCGTTGGAAGATTTCGTCCAATCTCGATTATACCGGTTCTTTTGATAATGATAAAGTTGACCCGGATCTCAATAATCAGGCGGAAGATTCTTATAAATCGCAATATAATAAATATGCATTTAATTCACATGTAAGTCTGTCTCCCAAAAAGCGCATTTGGTTTAAGTCGCTGGATCTGACTTTGTCAGCCTCTTATGAGTATGACCTTATCAAGCGAACCAAACTGGTACAGCTGACCCGCCAGACAGTGGCAGCTACAGCAACTACACAAGGGGTTCATGATGGTGTTATCCTTCCCTATAAATATGTGGCTTGTCATGATGTAGAAGGAAAGCCGCTCAATCTTTATGCTAAGGTCAATGGTAAATTCCAGGTTCCTTCTCTTGTGGTTTCCAATACCTTGCTGTTAGGCACCGATTGGAATTACGACAAGAATAAAGGACGGGGGCAGATTTATGATGTAACCCGCCCTCTTTATGCAGGTTCCATGTCATGCCGTCCCCGAAATCTTTCTTCAATACCTTCCAACCAACAGTGGGGAATTTATGCTGAGGAACAGTTGACATTGCCTTTTGCTGGTCATTCTCTTGAACTGATAGCCGGTATAAGAGGTACGCAGATGTTGAATCTGCCCGATAATTATGAGATGCATGGTAAGTTTTTCTGGGATCCCCGTATCAATCTCGGCTTGACTTTTCCGAAATTCAATATTGGCAAGCTACCATCCTTTATCCGAATAGCAGGTGGAATAGGTGAACATACCAAAATGCCTACTTTGGAACAGCTTTACCCTGATCCTGTATATCTGGACTTAACCCAGCTGAATTATTACCATACGAATCCAGCGTATCGCCGTATCAACCTGATGACGTATGTGATAGATGCAACCAATCAGAATCTGCAGCCAGCACGTAATTTCAAATGGGAGGTGAGTTCTGACATCAATATAGGAGGCAATCGATTGTCTGTCACACTTTTTAGGGAGAATATGACTTCAGGCTTCCGTTTGCAGACGGCTTATGCTCCCTATATATATAGGTGGTATGATGCATCGGGAATTGATGCCGATGCACTGTCGGCTCCACCTTCTTTGGAAGGATTACCCTTTGAGGAACGTAAGGAACTGAGGGGCTACAGTTATTACACCAATGGCAGTCAGACTCTCAAACGGGGAGTGGAATACACCTTTGCTACCCGAAGAATAGAAAAACTGTTCACCAGACTCACCATCAACGGAGCATGGTTCCGCACGGTTTATCGTAATTCTGTGGTAGAGACTTATCGCCCAAGTGCTGTTATCGGCAGTAAGCAGATACAGTATGTGGGGTATTATGAACATGATGGAGGCAATATGAATGAAATGCTCAATACCAATTTCACGTTAGATACGGATGTCCCCAAGTTGAAGTTGGGCTTCTCAATATCCGCCCAATGCCTGTGGTATACGCTGAAACAGAGTAAAGAGGTGAGTAATTATCCTACCAGCTATATGGATAATGACGGTGTGATGCATGAGTGGAAAGCAGGTGATGAAAATGATGCTTATCTCAGGTATCTGATCAGGGATTATAACGACAGCTATTATCTCAAATACAGAGTACCTTTTGCCATGAATGTCAATTTCAAGGTAACAAAGAAACTCTTTGATGAGAAACTGAATGTAGCTCTGTTCTGCAACAAACTGTTGGATTATACTCCCGAATATGAGAACAATGGAGTAACGATCCGCCGTCATGTAACTCCCTATTTTGGATTAGAAATGAATGTAAAGATATGAAGAGATTGTTGATTATATGTATGATGACCTGTGGTTTTATCATTTCCTCCTGTCATCAGGATGAAGATTCCCTGTTTGCCGAAGCTTCCGTCGTGTTGCAGGGAGAAACGGATATCGTTCTCGACAGGGTCCAGGGTACGGTAAGTCTTACCAATCTGAATACCACCCAGGTTTTCACCGTATCATCATTTGAAGGGAATATAGCCAGAGCCAGTATTCTTCGGGGTTCTTATGCTATCCTGGTAGAGGGTACTGCCCAATATCATGACGCTTCAGGTAAAACCTACATCAGGATGTTCAGGGCAAGTACCGATTATGTGGGATTGGAAAAGGAAGGACATAATGAAGCGATGTTGAACATAATTTGGATGTAAATCATGAAGAAGAGATATTTCATATTATTTCTGTGCTGTGTGTCTTGGTTTACTGGAAGGTCTGCAGTAACAGATTCTGCCAGGATAGAGCATCATGCTACGTGGAAAAACTGGCAGAAGGAGACAGCATGGCAAAATCCCGCCATTCATGGGCTTAGCCTCACGCTGCCTTATTCTGAAGTGTATGTCCAGATGGATTACCTGCATCAATCTGCTCCCTTTGTACTGCAGAAGGGAACAGGGCATTTCCTCTCTGAGGCCAAGGCTGAAACCTTCCTTCGCTTGAGCAACCACTCTTCTGCTTGGGGGGCAGCATCTTACATGACGGGGAAGCAATATCAGGTCAGCTGGAATTCTTCTTCTGATTATGATTTGCTGAATCCTTATATTCTGGCGGATACTCTAGGAGGTGACACACATTGTGAACGCTATGGTTTTCAGGGCGGATATGCTGTCAGCAAGGGAAAATTCCAACTCGGTATTGAAGCGATTTTCAGAGCAGAACATGAATATCGGAATGTGGACCCGAGAATGCGAGGTATTGTCACAGATCTGACTCTACGCCTTGGTACTGCCTATGATTTCGGTAAATACCAGTGGGCTGCCGGTCTAGAAGGGAATGTATACAAGCAGACCAATGATGTGGATTTCTATCGGGAACTGGGTGTTATACCTGAGTTTCAAATGACAGGATTGGGAACAGAATACAGTCGTTTCTCCGGAGATAAACGCACCTTATATTATAAAGGTGGAGGATATGGAATAAATCTGGATGCCAATCCGTTGAACGAAACTGGTTTTTATGGTCATGCCAAGCTTTGGAGACGGCAATATAAACGTATGCTTGCCGATTTGAATTCCGTACCCTTAACCCAGTTGTTTTATCATTCTGCAGAAGTCTCCTTGGGATGGAAGCACATGGGAGGAACCCGTCAGGTAGCCTTAGATGGAAACCTTGTTTTTGTCAGACGTAGTGGTGATGAAAACATCATTGGCAAGTCCTCTGCCCAATATTATCCTATTATCGGTAAACTTACGATGTATAAGAATTATCTTATAGATACCTATCTCAGAGGACTTTACGGATGGGGGAGTGGCTCTGGTACATGGTGCTTGAATGGAAAGATCGGATATTGGAGCAATCGTGAGCGATATGTCTATCCTGAACGCAAAATGGAGGCTGCTAAGATCTATGGAAGATTGGGTGGACAGTGGATGCGCAGTCTCTCCCGAACTATGGCCCTTACTGTGGACATGACGGCAGCCTATTATGGTAATGTCAGTTCTGGTATCGTCATGCCTTATGCCAATATGAAGGCTTCGTTCCAGGACATGATCAATCATCAGTACCAGTTTGAAAAAGCAGGCTATGGAATGCTCTCTGCTAAGATACGTAGTGATTATCGGCTATCAGGCTCACAGATTGGCTTGTTTGCCGAATTAGGTGGAGATTGGATAACTTGTTCTGAAAACGAACACCAGCACCATCTGCATTTGGCTCTTGGTATCACATTCTAAAGTATAATTTCTAAAGTATAATATAGTATTAATGTAACTAAAAGTAGAAAAATGAAAAAGTTAATTTTAAAGAGTATGATGTTGCTTTCGGTGTTGGCATTGACTTTCACCTCTTGTAGCGACAATGATGACAAAGTAGTTACCACTCCTGTGTCATTGAGTATTGAAATGCCATTGGGACTGGAGAATATAGTTCTCTCCAATGCCAAAGCGGTTTTTACCAATGTAACTACCAATGAAACGTTTATCCAGGAGCAGTTCCAGGAAAAAAATGGTAGCTTTATGGCATCTGTTGCCGATGTGCCTGAAGGAACATACAATGTTGCCATCAGCGGTGACCTGAGTTTTACTAAGGATGGTATTGCCGGTAGCAGTAAAATCAATCAGAAGAGCGAGAATGTGAGTATAAAATCCGGCAATGCCCAAGTCAAGTTGGCTGTGAACACATTCAATGCTAAGGGAGGTTTCGTTATCTCAGAGATTTTCTTCACGGGTACGCTTACTCCAGAAGGAAAGCAGTATTCTGATGACCAGTATTTCATTCTTTCCAATAATTCTGATGTTACGCTCTATGCAGACAGTATAGCGGTTCTGGAATCTAAGTTCCTCACAGTAACAAAATATGATTATAATCCGGATATCATGAACGAAGCAATGACGGTAGATGCTATCTATATGATTCCAGGAAAGGGTACGGAAGTTGCTGTAGAACCAGGCAAATCTCTTGTCTTGGCATTGAATGCCAAGAATCATACAGAAGCAAACTCAGCTTCATTTGATTTAAGTAAGGCTGATTACGAATTCTATGATGAGAGTTCAAATCCACGCTATACAGACGATGACAATGCCGGTGTTCCTAATCTGGATAAATGGTATTGCAGTTCGCTTACCTATTTCTCTTTGCATAACCGTGGTTTCAAGACTTATGCCATTGCCCGTATGCATGGCGATAAGGAGAAGTATCTCGAAGAGAATACTTACGATGCCAGCTATGTGATGGAAGTGAAGGGTAATGCTTATCCGATGACAGCCAAGAACTGTATCAAGGTTCCTAATTCCTGGATACTGGATGCGGTTAATCTTTCTATTGCATCTATGTGGCAATGGAATCTGGTATCTGCAAACCTTGATGCAGGATGGGCTCATTGTGGTCAGGTAGACAAAGATGAAAACCGCTACGGCAAGTCAGTAATCCGTAAGAAGGATGCTGATGGCAAATGGGTTGATACCAATAATTCTACCAATGATTTCGAATCAGATGCAACAGTCTCTTTCCTGAAGAAATAGGCATTCTTGTATAATTTTAAAAAAGAAAAATTTATGAAGAATCAGTTTTTGGGATTATTCCTTCTCTCTTTGTTTCCAGCTTCATTGTTCGCTCAGACTGTGGAGCAGGACACTTCCGTGCGACAGGGCAAGTTGAAGAATGGACTGACTTACTATATACGACATAATAATAAAGAGGCAGGCCTTGCCGATTTCTATATTGCCCAGCGCGTAGGTTCCATCCTTGAGGAACCCCGTCAGCGTGGACTGGCTCATTTTCTGGAGCACATGGCTTTTAATGGTACCAAGCATTTCCCTGGCAAGGGGAAGAAGTTGGGAATCGTGCCTTGGTGTGAAACCATAGGTGTTAAGTTTGGGGCCAACCTGAATGCCTATACATCTGTAGATCAGACAGTCTATCACATCGGGGCTGCCCCTGTCAAGCGTGAGGGCATTATCGATTCTTGTCTTCTGGTACTCAACGACTGGAGCCAGTATATCAATCTCGAACCTAAGGAGATAGACAAGGAACGTGGTGTTATTCATGAAGAGTGGAGAAACCGGCGTACCGGTATGGCCATGCAGCGCATGATGGAGAATGTGATGCCAAAAATCTACAAGGGAAGCAAATATGAAGATTGTATGCCTATCGGCAGTATGGATGTTGTTGATAACTTTCCTTACAGAGATTTGCGCGACTATTATCAGAAGTGGTACAGACCTGATCTTCAGGCCATCGTGGTTGTGGGCGACTTCGATGTGGATATGATGGAGAAGAAAATCCAGAAACTTTTCGGTAAGATCAAAGCCCATAAGAATCCTGCAGAGCGTGTCTATTATCCCGTAAATAACAACGACAAGATGATAGTTGCCATTGAGAAGGACAAGGAGCAGCCTATTATCATCGGCCATCTCTACATGAAAACCGATGCCACTCCTGACAGCGAAAAGAGCCAGGTAAAGTATCAGCGTGATGACTATGTAAGCGGACTCATCACTTACATGCTCAATGGCCGTCTCTCAGAAAAGAAACAGGTGGCAAATCCTCCATTCATGAGTGCTACCGTAAGGAATGGTGCTTTTTTTGTTTCCCGTACCAAGGATGCCTTCAGTATGAGCATCAGCTGCAAGCAGGATCACGTACTCGGTGGTATCTACGAGGCTGTGGGTGAAGTAGAGCGTGCCCGTCAGCATGGTTTTACAGAGAGTGAACTGGAACGTGCCAAGAAACTCTATCTCAATGCAGCAGAACGAAAACTGAAGATGGAGAAGGATTATCGCAACGCCCATTACGTAAGCCAGTGTGTGGATCATTTCCTTGAAGGAGAGCCTATCCTTACTCCAGTCTATAATCTACAACTGGTAAAGCAGTTTGATGGTGAAGTAACCCTGGCAGAGGTTAATCAGTCTGTAGGTAACATCATTACGGATAAAAACCAGGTATTTGTGATGTATGGCCCTGATAAGGAAGGATTTGTTATTCCTTCAGAATCAGAAATAGAAGCTACGGTACTTGCTGCCCAGAAAAAGCAATATGAACCGTATCAGGAGGAAAAGATTCCTTCTACGTTGATGTCTACCTTGCCAAAACCGGGCAAGATTGTGTCTGAAAAACCATACGGCAAGTTTGGCATGACAGAGATTACGCTTAGTAATGGTATGAAGGTTTACGTAAAACCTACCGACTATCAGGCAGACCAGGTAATGATGAGCATGCGCGCTGAAGGTGGAACCTCACTTTACGGAAATGAGGATATTCCTAATTTCTCTCTCTTGACAAGTGCCATCACAGAAGCGGGTGTAGGCGACTTTTCAGCTACTGCTTTGCGTAAGGCTTTGGCAGGAAAGTCAATCAGGCTGACTCCATCCATCAGTAGTGAAGGCCAGCGTATAACAGGCTCATCTTCTGTAAAGGATATGGAAACCATGTTCCAGCTGGCACACCTTTATTTCATGGCACCCCGTAAAGACAGTGTGGCATTTGAGGGGTTGAAGAATCGAACTCTGTCATTTCTGAAAAACCGTAATGCAAGTTCCAAGGTGGTTTACAATGACTCCCTTTCTGCCGTTCTCTATGACCATAACCTGCGTATGGCTCCTGTCACCGGTGAGGTTCTTGCCAAGGCTGATTACGGGCGCATTATGGAAATCTATCGTGAACGCTTCAGCGATGCTAGCAATTTCAAAACCGTTTTCATCGGAAAGATAGACATGGCAGAACTTCGTCCTTTACTCTGTCAGTATCTGGCTACCTTGCCTTCGACCTATAAGAAGGAGCAGACAGACAAGAAAAACGTTCCGCAGATTGTTATGAAGAACGAAACGGTGAAGTTTGTTCATCAGCAGGAAACACCGCTTGCCAACGTGAGCGTGTTCTATACGGGCAACGTACCGTTCTCACCAAAGAACGATCTGGTGCTGGATGTCCTGACCCGCGTATTGCAGATAGCCTATACAGATTCTGTAAGAGAGGAGAAGGGAGGTACCTATGGAGTAGGAGTCAGTTTCAATCTTGAGAAGGAAGCCCTTCCTAATGCTTTGCTTCGCATTACCTACAAGAGTGATCCGAAACGCTATGAAGAGCTGAACCCTATTATCTATCAGCAACTGCAGAATATTGCTGATAAGGGTCCTTTAGCCAGCAGTATGGATAAGGTGAAGAAATATCTGAAAAAACAATACCAGCAGATGATTATCACCAACGACTACTGGAGTTATGTTATCTGGCATGAGTTGGATGATGATGCCGATTTTGATAAAGATTACTATAAGATGGTGGATTCTCTTACTTCTGAAGAGGTGCAGCAGATGGCACAGACTCTGCTCAAACAGAATCATCGGATAGAGGTAACAATGCTGTCTGAGTAATAATCAGAATTATTTCATTAAAAATAAAACCCGGCAAGAGAATAGCTGCAAGCTATCTCATGCCGGGATTTTTCATTTTACGATAGAAGTTTGAGCGAACTTTAGCAAAGTTCCCATTGGACATACAAAACGACAGTAGGGACGTGTGATTATAAAGGATATTGCGATGAAAAGAAGCGCAATCACAATCACTATCCATGAGGCAGAATGGAAGATAAATGCCGAGAATGGTTCAAAATCAGTCCATTCGCTCCAAACTCCTCCCCATATACATACCATCAATAATGCCCATATCATCTTGCGAAGCTTATCAAGCCGTTTTATAGTAACGGGTCTCATTTTTAACTTGTATTTCACGCATCTGCCAGCTATCTGTTGCAGGGAGCCATACGGACATACATGGGTACAGTAATGCGACTTCTTTCCAAAAAGCGGATAGATAAAGGCTGTTACCAGCATGACTATCGCTATGATGCTGACCGATATTTCCATGCCATGGGCTGCAAAGCCCAGCAGGAAGGTATAAGAAAGGCAGGTACCACACCAGAAGCCGAGCACAATGACATTCAGTATCAGTTGACAGAAATGGTATCTTCTGTTCTTGATAAACAATGGCAGAATGGCTGCCATCAGGACAACAGCTATCCCTATGATGTTTCTGAGAGAGAACAGGGAAGAGCTGTTGTTTTCGGAAGGACTTAAACTGCTGCTACCATTTTCTGATTCTTCAGTCGCTAAATGCGCTTTAGCATACAGAAGTCCCTGATGCATGTTTCCGATGATAGCTTTGGATGAGAAAGTAGCACCTGTGACAGCATCCACCTTCATATCCATAGCTTTGTCTATCGTTTTACCTTTCCATTTTTCAAACAGAGTAGAGGCATTGTCAAAGAATTCCTTGGTCTCATCATTCTTTAATGCAATGATGTTTTCTACAACGCCATTCCTGATTACTATTTTGAGTGGAACCTTTCCTCCATATCCCATGATGTTGGATGCTAGAACAGAAGTATTAATCTCTGCTCTTCCGTTTCCAAGCATGCGTAGCGTGTCGTTGCTTGCAGTTTCTGCCTTCTGTTCAGATTTGAGAGAGTATCCAAACAGTTCATGATGCTTTGTGATGGCAAGTGATGAAACAACAATCAGACAAATGAAAAGATTTACAACCTGTTTTATCCGGAAAAATGATTTCATATTACACTTAATCCTTTCTTTCCTGTTTCCTCTTATTTATGTTTCAGGTAATAAGCAATACCGCGTTTTACGTTTTCTTTCACTGCTTTGCTTGAGAAAGTGGCTCCAGTAACGCCATCTACTTGGACTGAAGCGGCCTTGCTGACTTTCATGCCGTTCCATTTATTGAGCAACCCCTGTTTTACCTTATTGAAGAATTTGGGCGTTTCCTGGTTGGCAAGCGGTTTGATATCTATAATCTTTCCTTTCTTGATGTGGATGGAGAGAGGGGTGTTGCCACGAAATCCCCTTACATCTTTACCCAAAGTAGTGGTGTTGATAATGTAACTGCCATCTGCTTCTTTCGTCATAATCTCTGAATGAGAACTTTTGGTTGTTGCAGTCATGCTACCAATCAATCCTGTGCTCAGTAAGGCTGCTAAAATGAATATTCTTTTCTTCATAATTGTATTGATATTTCTATAATAGAATGCAAAATTACACAATTATTCTGTAATATACAAGACCCTATAGAAAAATCATCATTTTTAGGTATAGCCCTTCCAATGATGAGAATGAACCTTCCATTGCAATAGTGGCAGAATCTGTCTTCCCAAATCTCATCCAAATATCAAAAAAGCTAGAAAATACTTCTCGGTATTATAGCTGTAGTAGGAGATAACGATGGCATGGTTGTTACGCATGGCCTTGATGATGTCTTCCAGAAAGTTTCTGCCAGAAGGCATATCTTTCAAAAGGACTCGTTCCTTGAGCTTGCGGCTGTTGCTGACCATAGCATTGAGAGAGAAGGCATTGAGCATCCAACTTCGGGTACTTCCTTCCTCGAAGCAGTCGCCATACTCTATGTAATAACGATAGCCGCTGCCACAGCGGACAAAATGGCTCTGTTTTATATTAGAAAAGCGGACAAAAATATAATTAAACGTATGATAGACAGATGCTTAGACGATTTCTTAAAAAAAACATGGTGATTAAAAAAACGATAAGTCCAGAGCGATACAGCAATGAGGAACCAAATATAACTTTTTTCAAAACTGATAGGTGTAACTACTAGTAATATAGTAGAGACGCTGTCTTGGTGATATACGAATCGTTGCTGCAACGAAAAAAATCCGTGAGATCTGTGGGACATTAGAACAAGAATCAAAAACTCCTCCAAAAATTTGATAGTTTCACAGAAAACTCTTATATTTGCAGTCAAAAAGGAGATACAATAATGAAGACAATAGAACAGATTTTGAAAATAAAGGCAGTAGTGCTTTATATACTGAAAGCATTCCCAGAAGGAGTTGATTATATTCATCTCTTTAAGGTAATGTATTTTGCGCAGCAAGATCAGTTGAAAGAGTATGGATTGCCAATCATGTACGATACCTTTGTTGCAAGAAAGCATGGTCCTGTACCTGCTTTAACCTATAAGGTGTTGCGTGGTATTGAAGGCAAGGCAGACCTTTCTTCGCCAGAATTAAAGGATTTTGCAGATTCATTGAATATAGCCATCTCTCAGGATGGTCATCAACTTGTTCTAGCTTCCAAGAATGCGGAATGCGATATGGATGAACTGTCTGTAGCTGATGTGAAGATGTTGGATAAATGGATTGAAAAGTGCAAGGATGTAGAATCCTTTGACCTATCCGATAAGTCACATGAAGACAGAGCTTGGAAACGTGCAAAACGTCAGGCTGACAAGACAGGTGAGGACTCCAAGATAACCATGTATGATATGGCAGCTGCGGCAGGAGCAAGCAAAGACATGCTATGTGTAATTCGCGACCGTCAATCAGTTCAAAAAGCATTGTCATGGATTTAAGGGAGTTGCAGAAAAACTATCTTGATAATCTCCGTAAGGTTTCCGAAGAAAAATTAGAAATAGGTTCGTTGGTACGAACAGTTATTTCAATAGAAGAAGGCTTGGTTTTCAAGGATGGAAGAAAGCAGAAACCAAAGAAGTTAGTAATTATCGGAGTAGATAAAGTGAAAAAAGTATGTTATGGTTCTGTATTGGTTAATACAAAAATGATGGTCTCAACCAGCAATCCGTCCCATGCATTCCCAATCATCAAGCTATACAAGGCGCCTCTAATCAGCAAGCTGTAATAAGGCGGTCCCAATTCCATCAAAGCTGCGCAATGTTTCTTCTGATCCACAGTTTGAAGAATGGGTCGTTGAAAGATACGGTATCTCCATCCACAGTTCTACCGAATTCAAATGGATTTTCTATCATAATCGTTTTCTTTTTCAATATAATTGAATGCAAAGATAGTAATCATCTTTTTAGTAAGAACTTTATTACTAATTAATTTTTTAGTTGTGATATTGGTTAATTATCTTTCCATATATTGCTTTTTACTGAAAATATATTGAAAATTAGCGAGATAGCAAAATATGTCACATTTTTATGAGGGACTTTTTGAAAGATGAACACACTTTTATGAGGGACTTTTGGGGCTACATATACACTTTTATGAGGGACTTTCTATTATGCTATCAGGCCAGGATGCTCATCAGCCTTTCATGGCCATTGACGACTATTCTGCTGCCGTGTTGACTGAGGAGCAAAGAGAGCAGCTTCTTGCCCTCTCAGATGACTTGCCCGGCTTGCTTGAAAGGTTGGATGCCAGGAAAAATGTTCGAGACAAGGAAAATAACTTGACAGAGGTATTGTCGGAGTATTTCCTTAAATCATATCTATCATCAATATTATAATTGCAAACAAATGATTAAGACATTAAGCGACTACAATCTTTTAGAGAGCGAGGAATGGAAGGATTCCATTAATACGCTCTTCCTGGAGTTGCGTAGCAAGCTCCCGGAATTCTTTAAGGAGGTTCCTCTACCTACGATTCCTCATGAGGATTACATGGAAGTTGTCATACCTACTTCCAAACAGGTTATGATGGAGGATTTGGTAGAGTGGTTGGAGAAGAAACTTGGGCTTCAAGCCTAAGGCTGCCAGCTCTGATAAGTGGCGCAACTTCTATTGTTTCCTGTCTGCCCGAATGCCTTGGCTGAAAAGGAAGGCGCTTGCCGTAAAGGCATGGATCTCCTATGTATATCACAAGATGTATAGAAGTGACAACGGAAGAAAATTCTTTACATTGGCTCTTGTCATTTGTATGCTGGTGTTTCAGGTGGTGGATTTTCATGCAGCCAAGGAAGCCTGTTCGTTTCAGGTGGAATGGACTGCCAGAGGGAAGGCTTTGAGCCTTACACCTTATGATATAGGATTGCCTGGCATTGATGGTGAGGTTGAACTGGGTCCCAAGGCGTTCATGGAGAACATCCTTTATCCGTTTCAGACCTCTCTCTGGGTTTACATGGTGGCTTTGATGATGACGTTGCTGCTGTTTTCCTATAGGCTTGCCGACCTTAATCCTACTCATGGCCGGTATGGTTTATCCGTTCAAGCAGCTTCCACCTGTTCCCGGGATGAAAAGCAGGTGGCGCAGCTGGTGAAGGCATGGGGATGGAGTCGCCCGGTGGTGCTGGCCTTTGTTGACCTGCTTCAAAAGTATGAGATTCTGGAGGTGTGCAACATGGTAACCAGTAAGGTGGTGCATTTGAAGCCCAGCATCTTCAGCTCCGGGCTTTCTCCAACTCTTGGTGGATAGCCTCTCTTCAGCCCTCTTTCCTGGAAGATGGGCACGATGGATAAAAATCATTTTCGGCTTCGGTCAGGTGCCCTGGCATATCAGGAAAGCTGCTTCTATCGAAGGCTCGTTTTCCAGGGGCGCTTGCGCCGGAAACCGCACTTTTTTACATCAGGGGGGAGCCTAATCCCCGGTTTCATGGCTAACGCTTTGAAACACGGAGGCTTACCTGCCAATTTCTTGGCGACTTCGTGCGGCAAGCCGAGGTAAACGATTAGGCTTAGGGAAAGTCCCTAAGAACCCTTCAGTCCCTGCTGACAAACAATGGAAGTTATGGCAAAACAAGTACTCGACATTAGAGCCGGAAAAGGCATGACAACCTCTCAGAGCAATGAGTTTCTGCGCAATGCTAATGGTGGCGAAAGGTTGAAGCGTTGGAGCGGCAACTATGATTCTACTCGCGAGCACCTGAATTTTGAGATTAAGAAAGGTGGGGTGATTTGTGAGGTGGACAAGAAAACATCTGTCCCCAAAAGAATCAAGATTCTAGAGCGTGGTGATAGAATTTCTGAAACAGGAGCCCGGCATCGTTCCACGGAGGAATACCACGCAGAGCTTCGTGAAAAATTAATGAGTGAGAATGAGCAGCTATCTCAAACCATCGAGGGGCAGCAGACTGTCATCAGGGAGCAGCACGCTACTTTGAGTGGCTTGGAGAAAGACATCAAACATGCCACTGCCAGGTTCAAGGCCCTTCAGACCATGATTGCCAATTTGGAGTCTAAGAAGAATCGGTTGTTGGAGGAGGTTGAGCAACTCAAGCGAGACCGTGATTCCGGAAAGATTAGTGCCGAAGATGCAAAGATCAGGCTTGATAGGATTCAGAAGGAAGTGGAAGAGGTGGATGAGAAAATTGCTGACAAGACTCAAAAACTTCATACTGCAGAATTACAGCTTGCCCAGTTGAAAACCAAGACCCTCTCGGCTGAGAGAAAGTTTGAAGAGGTACAGAAGAAGCTTCAGAAGGAAGTGCCTCTGCTCAGCAAGGCCACCGATGCCAAGCACCGGGTAGCCAAATATCATGAGTTCCTTTCTTCGCTTCCTTTTGAACAGAGGCAAGTGGCAAGGCAGACAGGAGACATTCTCTTTGATGGTTCCATAGCAGAGACCATCATGGATAATGCCGTTCAGGTGACTTCCATTGCCGCTGCTCTATATCTGGGCTATCTGGATGCTGCCACTAAGATTTCACAATCCGGTAGTGGCGGTGGCGGACCAGGCACAGGATGGGGAAAGCGTGATGATGAAGATGACCTGGCATTCCGCCAGCGTTGCTTCTTCATAAAGAAAACGATAGGAGTGGATATATCGTCTGCTCTTTCTCTTTACTTGATTGTTAGATAGTTGATCGGCTTTTGTTTGTAATTTGCATCTTTCATGCCGATGAACTATCTAAACTTTACCCACCAGAAGTAAGACAGGAAGTAGGCTAGATGATGAAAGTCTTTTATCGTCTAGCCTGTCTTCTTTGCTTTATATTCATATTATCAGTGATTTACATGTAATGAGGTAAACGGTTTCGTAGTTCTGATAATTTTACAATTCTTGTTTTTCTATCCTTTTTAATATCTAAGGCATGTTTGAGGTTTAGTAGTCTGTAATGTGTAAATCAATGCTTAGCATACCTGCTTTATCCATGCAAAACTCCCCACATAGCTTGTTTGAATAGCTATGTGGGGAGTCCTTTTGCCCGTTGCTTGTGCTATGCAGCTAGATCCTTAGGTGAGATGCCTATGTTTGCTTCCATTCGCTCTTTGATGGACTAGAGTCCTTCATACTCGAAATAGATTGGTCCTTCTGGAGTATCAACACTGAATCCGTCGCCAGTCTCTTTTAAGTCTAATGCGTAAGTCTTGTCCTTGTAGATAACGTTGAAGATTGCTATGCTCACTTTTGAGCAGTCCATTCTTTAGGGTACACCTAAATGGGGCATACCCTAAGAATAAACCTTATCAGTTCTTAGATAGTTACGTATTGTCTGATGATAGTTTGCTTAGTATTTTGGGTTCTGTATGGTTATTATGGAACTCCTGCGACAAAATTATAAGCAAAATCTTGGTTGGTTTGGACTCTCATTGATTGTCAATGATGTTTTTTAATGACTTTTGGCAATCTTGGCACAGTCCGTTTTTCATGTAGAAAGTATTCTTGCCATGGGCATCCTGCATCAGGCACTTCAAATCATCCTTCTTGCAATGCGGCAAACCGCGAGAATGCAGGAACTCATGGATTGTTACTTTCCATAAGTCATCCTTTCGTTTCAATCGGAAGGTTGAAA
>ENA-ORUI01000402-ORUI01000402.1-human-gut-metagenome-genome-assembly--contig:-NODE-402-length-55612-cov-10.714383_pt1 | contig 55612 bp, 50 predicted proteins | sample MGYA00242078_ERZ509205 | MGnify/ENA primary metagenome ERZ509205 (study PRJEB26280, sample SAMEA2338828) | human gut metagenome | biome: human gut; feature: human-associated habitat; material: faeces... | reverse complement strand
GATTTTGAAAAGCGCATTATCAGTGTGAATCATACTTTTATCTACAGACCTGATGAAAACAGAAAATCGGTCAAGCATATTTCTACACCAAAGACGATTTCAGGACGGAGAACCATTCCGATGATCGATGAAGTGTTCAATGCTTTTTTGGATGAGTATGAGATCCAAAAGTGCATTGGCTTTTCCTCAGAAGAGATTGATGGATATTCAAATTTCGTTTTTGTAACGGCAACCGGAACGGTATATTTACCAAATGCAGTTAATCGAGCGATTGAAAGGGCAAGAGTTGCATATAACAAAGAAGAAATAGAAAAAGCAGAGAAAGAGGATAGAGAACCACTCATTATCCCTCATTTTTCAGCCCATCATTTGAGGCACACATTCTGCACAAGACTGTGTGAGAATGAATCGAATTTGAAGGTGATCCAAAGTATCATGGGTCACTCAGATATTACAACAACCATGGATGTTTATGCGGAAGCGACACAGGAGAAAAAGCAGGAAATTGTTGCAAATCTCCAGGGAAAGATTATAATATAAGTAGAGAATTGTCTTGTTACTTGAAGAGACAATCTATATATCAAAACAATTTGTACAACACGAATGACACAGCCGACTTGTGGCTCTATGGACCTCAGTGGAAGACCAAAAAAATCGGTTTTTGGATGTGTACGGTGCCTGACGGAGCTCGGTGGACAAGGGTGGAAGGAATCGTTCAATTAATCCCGACAATGAAGTCCCTCGGTGATGTAAATAAGAAAAATGATGTAAAAAATCAGGCTGCCGAAGAAATGAAAGCAGAGCCGGAAAAAATTGATTTCTCTAATGTAAAGATTGAGCCTTTATTTGAGGAAGAAGTAGACTTCGATACATTCAGCAAGTCAGATTTCAGAGCTGTTAAGGTAAAAGAGTGTGTAGCAGTTCCTAAGTCAAAGAAATTATTACAGTTTACTTTAGATGACGGAACAGGCACAGACCGCACTATTTTAAGCGGAATCCATGCTTATTATGAGCCAGAAGAGCTTGTTGGAAAGACACTTATTGCCATCACAAATCTTCCACCAAGAAAGATGATGGGAATTGAATCTTGCGGTATGTTACTTTCAGCAGTAAACAATCTTAAGGATTCAGAGGATGAAGAACTTCATCTTCTTATGGTTGATAACCACATTCCAGCAGGTGCAAAGCTGTACTAAAAACGAGATGTACCTTATTGGTGGAAGTTCAAAAATTACAAGGGATAATAATGAAGAACCTCATAAAGGTGAGTAATTCACGAATTGTAAATGTGATGGTGAAAAAAGTAATAGAAAAAGTTTGGCAAACAGTAAGTTGCTTGGCTTGAAAATAGTGATTTCGAATTGACATTATCACTTTGGTCATAAATGCATAGTTTATATATAAAACGGAGACGTAGAAAACAAGGTACAATCAGTTGTTGTATTGTGTCGATGGTAGGCGTATAATAGTTTAATAGATGTAGAACATTATTTAAAAGTACGATTAATGAATGATTTGAGTGATAATCCGAAAGAAGACGGGTATAATATAGTAAGGCTATTTCTGCAGTACCATCCAAATGCAGAGGCGGATATTCAGAGTAAAGCAGATAAATACTCATTTTGTTCGGATTTGGCAGAGAAGCATTTGGATGAGTATAAAGAGCCGAAGAAATTAGCTGTATGGAATATTGTTAAATTGTTCTCTTTTGGAAATTTTATGGAATTGTACGAATTGTATTACCAAATGTATCCATCATTCAACTATTCTGATTATTTAAAATCTATCAAGTTTATAAGAAATGCGGCAGCACATAATAATTGTATTCTAAGTACGCTAAGGAAACCTAATAGTCTTAAAAAGTTCAGTAAAACAAAAAAGCTGGCAAATATACTCGGAAAGATACCTGAATTTCGGGAGTTGGATAACAGGGATGCTATGATGAAAAATCCGGTTATTCATGACTTTGTAACATTACTTTTTGTGTATAACGATGTTATGAAGGTATCGGCAACAAAAAAAGCCAGAAATAGAAAAATGGAAGAAATTTGTCATCTATTTTGTGATGAGGATGGAAGAATAAAAATCCTAAGCATACAAATTTTTTGCAGTAGATGGTTGACAAGAGTGTTGGGAAAGAGTAGAATACCTTTCATAGAACAAAAATCGTTAGAGGTTTTTACTAGGGCGGTGCGTGCACTAAACTAGATTTGAGCTTATTGAATAAAAAGGTTCACTAGAGAATATTGTGTGTGTTCTGGTGAGCCTTTTTAGTATTTTACCATAATTATTAGTATTTTGAGTAATTGCATATGTTTACTGTAGGGGTAGCCGTGCTAGGCTATTTCCAAGCCGGAAGGCTCTGATTTTCCAGATAATGATTTTGGAGAGTCAGGGCCTTTCTTCGTGCTGAAAAGCACGGCTACGGGTGCCTGCTGTCAACATATGAGAGAACTTTTGGTCAAGTTGGCCAAAGAAATCGCATAGACACAGGAGCTGTGGTATACTGTGTCTATGCGAATTTATAACAGTCTTAGGACAATGTATTGGAGGTAATGCAATGGAATTTGAACTGCTTGCAGATAGTATTAAGCAAATAAATGATAAAGCAAGTTCAGCAGCAAAAAGTGCTGTAAATCAGCTGTAAATCAGCTCATGACATTGCGCAATTGGGCGATTGGTTATTATATAGTTGAATACGAACAAGATGGCAGCGACAGAGCAGAATATGGTTCTCATCTTTTGAAAAATCTGGAAAAGCAAATTGATCAAAAAGGAATGAATTATACGCTTTTTAAGGCTTGTAGACAGTTTTATAAAGTATATCCTCAAATTGGTTCGACAGTGTCGAGCGAATTTAAATTACCAGATTTTGGAAAAAGTTCGACAGTGTCGAACGAATTTGTAACAGATCCAGATGTTTTAGTTAATAACTTGTCTTTTTCACATATTCGAGAAATTATGGTATTAAATGATGCATTTGAACGATTTTTTTACGAAACAGAGTGTATGAAATGCAACTGGAATGTAAGAAAACTCCGCAGACAGATAAAAACTAACCTTTATGTAAGAGCTGGTATCATAAAATACACATAACGATTCAGAACCCCATCTTGATTCCGCTTACGCTGCATCTCGATGTTGCTTCTCGCTATATGAAATTCTACAAAAATAGCTCATTCATGTAACCATGATTCGCAATTTTTCTTCCATTTCGCATGGCTCTGAATCGTCAAAAACTCGCAAATAATTTGAAAGCAGGGAGTTCTTTCATGAACATTACTTCAAAATACCGCTCTCTTTCGATTCAGGCACGGGCGGCGCTCTGGTTTACAATCTGCAGCTTTCTTCAAAAGGGCATTTCGTTCATTACCGTTCCGATTTTCACACGTCTGATGAGCACGGAGGAGTACGGTACCTACACGGTTTATCTGTCCTAGCTGCAGATCCTGACGATTCTGACATCGCTGTACCTGTTCAATGGTGTTTACGACAATGCGATGGCAAAGTACGAGAAGCAGCGGTAGCCAACGTAGTGCTGAACTTTATTTTTATCCGTATTTTCGGTTATGTTGCAGCCGGTTACACGACGCTGGCATGCTATATTCTGTATTCGGTTGGACACTATGTGGTGAGCAAACGGATTCTGGTGGCAGAAGGCATTGAGGAAAACCTGATGGATGCCGGATTTCTGCTGGCATGTTCCGCATTTCTGATTGGAGTAAGCGTAATCTGCAATCTGCTGTTCCCATACAGGATCCTGCGGTATGCGATTCTGTTCGCAAGTGCAGGCCTGGTGTTCTGGAAACGGGAACTGTTGTTGAATACGATGGCAGACATCCGCAAAAAGTAAATCAAAAGAAGAAAGAAAAGGAAAATTTACATGAGTACCAGTATTTCAATAAAAGAATTAAAAGAACTCGATCCGTCGAGCTATCAGATCGTGGATATCCGCGACGCAGTAGAGATTTCCCACGGAGCCATTCCGGGGGCGCTTGCGATGAAGACAGAAGAAATTGAGACCAGCGATGCGATTGATCGGACGAAAAAGACGATCATCTGCTGCAGCCGTGGCCGGTTCAGTGTGGCAGCCGCAGACGAAGCAGGACAGGAAAAAGAAGTTCATTCATGTACAGAAAAATAGAAGAAACGCCGGCGCGGAAGATTTTCAGCCATCTGGACACCTACAACCGGTATGAGAAAGGCATTCGTGAGATCCCGTTGGACTCGCTGATGCTGCTGGCAAAGACGTACGACTGCAGTCTCGATTACCTCGCAGGTATTTCCGACCAGCCGCGAAAATATGGAAAATAATGCCAGAAACCGTACCGCTTCTGAAAAAATACGGTTACAGGCAGCCTGAAAGAGAAAAGAGGCTGTCGCACGAATAGCAAATTTCGGCATCCCCAGTAGTAATTGAAAGGATCCCAGCATCATATCGAGCGATTCATCCGGTATAAGATCCCCTTTTCACTCAGGATATTTTCATAGGATTCCTGACGCTTCTCTAAGAAACTTTTGGAGATGTACAGACGTTTATTCCCTTTAGCACGGGAACATCGTTCTTTATACGGACAGCCTGTAGGTACTCTTGGTTCAGTAGGGTGACCGCCTCCTGTATTTTCAGAAACATATTTTCTTCCCATTCGTTCCAAGCGACGTACCATCTGATAAAACAGGGCTTCGCAGGTGTCTGCCAAAAATCCAGTACGGAACCTTGCAATCGTGCTGTGATCCGGTTCTTTCTGACCAGCAAGCAGCTACATAAAGTTAATATCACGTTTACAAGCGGTTTCAATCTTTCTGCAAGAATAAATATTTTGGGAATAAGCATAGGTCAGGATCTTGAACATGGTCTTTGGGTCCACTGCCGGATTTCTGCCTTTGGTAGAGTACGCCTGATACAGTAAACTGTAATCTAAATCCTCCAATTCGTGGCTCAGCAGTCGGACAGAATCATCATCAGGAACCAGACCTTCCAAATTTAATGGCAAAACCAGTTGATAAGGCTCGCTGAATTCGGTATAATTTTTATGGTATTTTATGTATTTGGTCATACTTAATTATACCATGGATTGCGGGCTCTTCGGAGTCCGTTTTCTGCTTTTGGACATAAAAATGGAGCTATTGCTCCATAGATGATTACTCATCTATTTTGCAACAGCCCACTTGACTTCTCTTAATTGTGCACATCACCTGAAGCATCTGATTGCAAAATTTCTACAGAATGGATTGCATGAGTAAGATATGCATCCGGTGCAATACAGGATTCAAACTCCCAAACGGTATCGTAAAAGGCCGAAAAAATTCGATTCAAACTAATTTTGTTCGGAATACAGATATTGTAATACGGTGTATTTCTCCTAAAACGCAAATAAGAAAACTCATCTGCAAAAAACAGTGTCGGTCTTGGGATATGCTGGTAATCAGACAGCAAACCATTCGGCAAAATCTTAATCTGAAGCGCATTTGAAATTTCATGCAGATGTTTCATATGCTTAAAAAAATGAAGACGCTGTTCCGGCGAAAGCTGAATTCGATAACCATAGAAATCCAATTCGCCAGTAACTGTAAAATCTGTAAATGCAGAAGCATAAATCAGTGCTCTTATCGGTGTAACAGCAAGTATCTGCGATACCAGAGAATGCATTTTTTGAAGTACAGGTCTGTATGTCTTTCCTATAAAAGAGCCATACTTATCAAGCAGCTCATTATGTAAATCAGTTGGAAGAAAATGTTCTGTAAAATGTCCAAGCAGACAAGAAGAATTCCGGGCAAACAGTGAATGCTCATATTCGTAAGTACGAATCATTTCAGGAATAGATGTCCGTCGAATAAGCAATGTTTCTTTGCTGCAAAGTAATTTTAATTTGTAATAAAGTTCCGTTGAAAGAGACGAATCTTCAATTGTTGTAACAGCAAGACAATGGTTCTGATCAACTAACATACCTGAAAGCGAATAAATATCTTTAATCGCAAAAACCATTTTTTTCTGTGCCTGTGTTCCGCAATAAAGATTAAAATCAATATTCGAAAGATTTGAAAGCAAATTCATCAGGAAACCAGCCGTATAAACCGGATTATCTGAAGACGATTCCAAATCAATCATTAAAGAAAAATGAACTCCTGGAAGCACAAGTCCTATGTCATTGTGCATGCTGTTAAATTCAGCAATTAAAAGCTGATAATTCGTGTCTACATTCAGAATATCTACCATAGCATAAATATTTAGCGACTTTACTTTACGGAGTGATGGATGTTTCATTTTAAAGATAAACTGATCCAGTGTAAGTTCCGGATAATATGAAATTTTAGTAGCCACTTTAGAACCAGTTGTTACCTGAAGTTCTTTTACATATGTATATTCAGATTCGAGATGATCGTAAATCGCTTTCTGAAGATTCGAAACGTCAGAAATTTGATATTCTTCTAAAAAAGTGTCCCGGTTATCATCAGTCAGAGCCTCAACAATACACTGGCTGATATTCTGCAAAATAATTTCGTGATTTTTTTCTGTTGGAAGTGATTTTCCACTAATCCATTTGCTTATATAAGATTCATCATACTGCACAGCTTTGGCAAGTACATAATTTTTTAAATTGGCCATAGATGTCAGATGCTCTAACAGAACACTGAATCTGTTTTTTTCTTTCATAATAATCAAAAGCCCCTCTCTTCTATTATAATTTTAGTGTACTGCATACAAAATAAGAAAACAAGAACATTTATACAAAAAATTTCCTATTGAATGAAATCCTGAAAAAAATGAATTAGTTGATTTGTTTGATTCAATATGCCAAATTCACCACTTCTATTGAAAAGGAAAAATATCCATGATAGAATACGAATCGTCATTATAAAACAAATAAATAATCGGAAAAGGAAGTAAATAATTATGGAAAATACAGGAGCAACATTAACTGGAAAAGCGAGCGTTGATAAACCATGGTTACAGTTTTATCCAGAAGCACTGCGCAACGTTGAAGTGCCAACAATAACTGTTGAAACGTTTTTAAGAGCAAAAAATCCAGACGAAAATAAAATTGCATTTGAATATTACGGAAACAAAATTACATGGAAAGAATTCTGGGGAGAAGTTGATAAAGCAGCAAAATCTTTAAAGATACTTGGATTTGGTGAAGGAAACAGAATTCCTGTATTTCTGCAAAGTGTTCCGGCACATTTTATCCTTCTGATCGCAGCAGAAAGAATCGGAGCTGCAATTATCTGCAGAGATGACATTCCAGAAGAATTATGTTTTGCAATCAGAAAATCAAAATCAGAGACAGCATTTGTCATGGATTATACATCAAAGTCAGATGAAGATCTGTTCCGTGCAACGACACCAATGAAGCGTGTAATTAAGGTTTCTCCATATGATTATGCAGATAGAAAATCTGTCCCGGACTATGTTGAAAAAGAAATTGCATCCAGATATACCGGTGCGATAGAGACAACAGAAGGAGATCTTACATGGGACGAGTTCCTGGCACTTGGGAAAGATTATACAGAAGACTATATGGCACAAGAAGATGTGAACAGACCAGTATTTGGCGCATATACAAGCGGATCCACAGGAATCTCTAAATTAGTTATTCATTCTTCTTCTAATATAGTAGCAACTGCATTCCAGATGTCCATCTTTATTCCGCCGTCAGATGTACCGGAAAAATGGTGGCTGCCAATCTTACCACCTGCACTGATTGCAGTAACTGTATCAATGGCAATCTTCCCATTGTCAGCAGGACTGATTATGGTACTTGATCCATTCTGTCCGCTGGAAGATATTGATATCGCATTTATGGAGCAGAAGCCAAACTTCTGGGCACTGATTCCAATGTTCTGTGAAATGCTTATGAAGAGTGACAGAATTCCGGAAGATTACGATATGTCTCATCTAAGAAGTATCGGAACCGGAGCTGAAGCAATGAACGAAAGGAAAACACAAGAAGTAGAAGCATTCTTCCATAAGCATAATGTTAAAGCAACTTTAAGTGCCGGATATGGTCAGAGTGAAGGATGTTCAAACTTTACACTTCCAAATCCGATGTTCCCGCTGGTAGACGGATGCGTTGGAATGCCAATGCCGGCAACAACTATGGCAGTATTCTCAGAGGATCTGGAAGAACTGAATTATGGAGAAATCGGAGAATTATGTATGACGGGTCCTGCTATGATGCTCCACTATGCGGGATGGAGAGGTGATGAACTTACTGAAAGAACACTGATCAATCATCCAGATGGGAATTGCTGGTTACATACGGGAGATAAAGCTTACATCAATGAACACGGAATTGTATACATTCTTGGACGTGGAACAACAAAGCGTTTCGGTGGCGGAGAACTTTACATGATGAGAATGGAGACAAAAGCAGTACGTGTAGCTGGTGTAGAAGATGGATTCTTCTGCTTTGTACCAGATCAGGATCATGAAGGATATTTCCTTCCATATTTCTTTGTAATCCTTGATGAAACAAAGAGTCTGGATGAAGTAAAAGCAGGTCTTGCAGATGCACTTGAAGAATATGAATATCCGGTAGACATCCGCGTAATCAAGGAAAGACCGTATTTCCACTTCAAGACAAACAGAAAAGAACTCACAGCAGCAATTCTTGAGGAACTGAACTAAAAAAGACTCCTCTGTCGCATCAATATGTAAATTCTATATAAATAAGTAAGAAAAAACCTGATGATTCCCCGTATTTTAACAAATCATAAGATACGGGGGAATTTCTTTATTACGTTTATACATGCCAGAAACCTGAAAACCAGACTTTTCGATGTGTTTTTGTGCTAAAAAACGTCAGTATGTCTTGAACAAAACAGTTAGCAGTGATATATTAAAGTAAATACCTAATTACTATATTATATGCAAAAATATATGCAAAATACGAATTACAGTAGCATATAATAGAGGGTGGAGTATAAATAAAATACAATGGAAATGAGGTGGGGGCAAACAAAAAACATAATATGAATTATCTAATACAAACACGAAAGGAAGTGTAGACATTATGAAAAAGAGAAGTAAAATGCTTTTGAGTTTATTCCTCTCTGCTATGATGGTATTCAGTGTAGTGCCTTCAACAGTTCTTGCAGAGACTGCACCTGAAGAAACACCAGCAGTGCAGGAAAATCCTACAGAAGCCGTGCAGGATAACACCAATACAAATGAGGCAGAAGATCCAGCAACAGAAGATTCTGTGACAGAAGATGATGCAACAGAAGCAACTACTGATTCTTCAAACACAGATAATGATGCTGTGGCCCAGACAGATACTGATGAAAATAAAGTAACTATTTCAGGTATTACAATACAGACACCAGTCATCCAGTTCGAGGGTGCCAATGCAGCTGTAGCAGAAGCACTTACAAAAGATATAAAGATTGATGAAAGCGATCCGGCAATCCAGAGCCTGCGTGAAGCATTGGGGGATCTCGAAATGGTTGGCGGAGAAGCCGGCACAGAATCCAATGAATCTAATATCAGCACAGCAGACCTGTATGAAGCAGATGAACAGGCTGAAACCAAGAAGCTGACAGAAGACCAGATTAATACAGTTGTTGGTATGTATCAGCAGTATCTGAATCAGTGGTCAGCCAATGCTAATGTACTCGGTGTTCAGAATCCATTCTTTCTGGATTTCAACGATGATACAGATGGTCTTGGTATCCTTGGTCAGATGCTTGCCTTAGACGGCAAATCTGTTCAGGATATCAGAGATGGCAAGGTGAGCTACGATGACCTGACAGGTATGATCTTTACTTTCACATATGGTGATAAGTTAGGTATTAAGTATTATGGTCCAGATGTAACAAATGCAAGAGATGAAGCTCTTGCTGCAGTTACAGCATCAGGTGCACAGACAAAGGCACAGAAGCTGCTTGTTCTGAATGACTGGTTGGCCCATAACAATACATTTGATATGTCCTACATAATGAACTCTGGTAAGAAATCAGATGATGACAAGCCGATGATTGCAAAGGATCCTCAGAAGCAGAAGCATGAGGATGAAGTTTACGATGAGATCTATAAGGTTTACGAACCACAGATCAAACAGAATTTCCATGATCAGATTTATGCAGGCATTAAGCAGGATTTGCTTGTAAAATTTTATAAAAACGCTATTGCTCAGACTTTGGTGAAGGCTGGACAGTCTGAGGAAGATGCGAATGCATATGTAGAAGCTAATAAAGAAGCTATCGAGAAGGATCCGGAAGCATTTGTGAAAAAAAACCTTCCAGACGCAGCAGAACCATTGAAGCAGGAAGCAGATAAATTTATCAAAAATGCTGAAGAAAAAGGCGTTGAGGTTTCTGAAGGCGTTACGATGACTGTTGAGCAGCTTACTCAGCAGCAGTTAGATAGCGCTGCGAAGCAGGCTGCAACCGGTATGACAACTGGTGTCATCAACTATTGGGAAGGTACTCAGTTTGGTGCATTCGGTATGGGTACATCTGTATGTCTGGGTTACTCCAGAGCTTTTTCATATCTTGTGCAGTGCCTGGATAAAGATATTTATCTTAAAGATCCAAGTAAAGGTTATGACAGCAAGAAAACTGTTACAGCAGATGATGGTACAACTTCAGAAGTATGTGATAACTGGAAGACAGCCAAAGAACTGTACTATGGTTCAGATGGTAAGACACTGGATATCAATGCAGGCTACACAGTTGACCTTGTAAGAATTTCCTTCCAGTCCAACGTTACAATGTATGGCGAAGAACAGGAAGACTTCGGTTCCGACCATTACTGGAATGCAGTCAAGGTGGATGGTCAGTGGTACTATGTAGACCCTTGTTATACAGATGTCTACACAGAAGTTATGAGTCGTGACCGTGTCGAGACAGATGGTGATATGAACCATGTCTTCTTCCTGTTCAGCGATACAGATGCAAGAAAATTGTATCAGGATAACTTTAGCGTTTTAAGATCACTTTATCAGAATGAAGCAACAGATACAACATATGAAAAAGCATGGATGGCTCGTGCAGCAAGTAATGTTTACTATGCAGATGGTTATGCTTACTATATGTATGATTCGACAGACCTGTTTGACAGAGTAAACAGTACAAGCATGAATCAGAGCCAGAAGGCTGCAGAGTACAAGATTGTTCGTCATAAACTGACAAATAAGGATACAGGCGATGGCGACAGCGATTATGAGACACTGATTAATTTCACAGACAAGGAAAACAACGATACATTTGTAAGCGTTCTCAAAGACGGTAAGATGGTGAAGAACGACCTCCTGACAAAACTGTATGCACAGTTCGTGGATGAACAGAGCATTTACCCATCCATCGGTCTGACAGCAGCACTGTATACAGATGGTAAGATTTACTTCAACGTATCCAACGATATCGTTTCCTACAATCCTGCAGACGGTGCAGTAGCCGTTGTGAAGGAATATAACACAGTATCTGCAAAACGTGATACAACCAAGTTATTTGGCGGTATGGCATTTACAACAACAGATGAAAAGAGTGCAGATTTCACTGTCACAAATCATCCAATCGCAGGTCTGACTGTGAAGGGTGACGAACTGGTTGTTTCAATCGGTACAAACTTCGCGTTCATTTCAGGTAAGAGCAAACTGCTTGACCATTCCAGCTACGGTTATGAATTCGAAGAGACAGATTACAATCCGACTTATACAAACTACAAGAAGTATCAGCAGTTCATGGGCAGTCAGAGCAATGATAATGACGAGTTCATGTGGTCAGCTAACTTCGTTGATACAGTTGATATGAAGACACTGACAGGTACTTCTCATAATTATGAAACAGTTTCTGAACCTGCATACTGCGGACGTAATGCATTTACAGAAGAACGTTGTTCTGACTGTGGTCTGATCAAAGAGGGCACACGTGTAGAAGCAGAGAATACAGCACACGAACATCATTACATCAAGTTCCATGAAACATACTATACAAAGACTGATAGCGGTAACTGGAACGAAGCGGACAACTATGTTTGCCCAGAGTGCGGTGCTTGTATTACAGAACCTGTTAAGTCCAAATATGAACAGGCTAATTCTACATACGAGAAAAGAAAAGCTATCTGGGATGAAGCTCAGAAGAACGCAGCAGAAGGACATGCTTACACAGCAACAGATGCTGAGTGGAGCGATGATCACACAAGCGTTACATTCCAGAATCTGAAATGTGAAACTTGTGCAAATCAGATCAATAAACTGGATTGTCTCCTTGAATCAGATGAAAATGCAACAAACAAAGCTAACAGAGATTCTATTGAGAAAGCTCTTGCAGAAAAAGTAACTGCAACGGCTAAACTTGCTGGCCATACAGGTACATGTGAACAGGGCGTGACTATGTACTACAAAGCAGCAGATAAGACAGCTGATGGTGTGAAGTATGTTGTAACAACTACTGAGGCAAAGGAAGCTGGAAAGCATGCATACACAGGTGCATGGACATGGAACGAAGTTAAAGATGACAATGGCAATGTAACTAATTGCACAGCATCTGTAACAGGTGTTAAATGCTCCGTTTGTGATAATGAACCAACAGAAGACCAGATTAAAGTTAATGTTGTTAAGGATACAGAGAATTCCAAAGCAGCAACATGTACAGAAGCTGGTAAAGATGTTTATACAGCAACAGCGACAGTTACAGATGCTGATGGTAAGGAAATCGGTACATTAACAGCAGATCCAAAAGAAGTTGATTTACCGGCACTTGGCCATAAGTATGGTGAACCAACATGGAACTGGACAAAGGGTGAGAACAACACTTACACAGCAACAGCAACATTTACATGTGCAAATGATGAGAAACATGTAGAAACAGTTGATGCAAAAGTAACTGAGAAATCTGATGGCGCAACATGTACAGAGGCAGGTAAGATTACTTACACAGCTACAGTTACATTTGAAGGCAAAGATTACAAAGATACTAAGACAGAAGAAGTAGCAGCTCTCGGTCATGACTACAAAGTCTCAGAAAAAGACGGATGGAAATGGACAGCTGATAAAGAAAAAGGATATACAGCTGTTGCAACATTCGTATGCAGCCGTTGTAAAGATTCTCATGACGAAACTGCAGATGTTGTTAAAGAAGACAAGAACAGTCAGATCATCTACACAGCAACTGCTAAATACACAGATGAAACTGGTAAGGAATTTACAGCTACAGCTACAAAGAGTACAAAAATGTCCGTATCTTACAAAGTTCACCGTCAGGATTATGACTGGGAAGAAGACTGGAAGAAAGACGGACAAACGTCTGGTACAGAAGGACAGTGTAAACGTCTGGAAGCAATCCGGATCAAGTTACCAGATGGTGTTTCTGGATCTATCGAATATCGTACACATATTCAGGACATCGGTTGGGAAAAGAACTGGAGTAAAGACGGAGCAAAATCCGGTACAGAAGGACAGTGTAAACGTCTGGAAGCAATCCAGATCAAACTGACTGGTGAAGTTGAAAAGAATTATGACGTATACTACAGCGTACATGCCGAGAACTTCGGATGGCTCGGATGGGCTAAGAATGGCGAAGAAGCAGGAACAGCTGGTTACGGATACCGTCTTGAAGCAATCAGGATTCAGCTGGTTACCAAAGGGGACAAAGCACCAGAACTTATTGGTACTATCAAAGAAGCTATGAAAGCAAGACTGGTCGGATACCAGACACATGTACAGGACTATGGTACACAGGCATATGTATATGACGGTGCTATGGCAGGTACAGAAGGCGAGTGCAAACGTATGGAATCTATCCGTATGAAACTCCCGTCTTCAGTGAACAGCTCAATCCAGTACAGATCTCACGTTCAGGATATTGGATGGGAGAAGAAATGGGCATCTAACGGATCATTATCCGGAACAGAAGGACAGTGTAAACGTCTGGAAGCAATTCAGATCAAACTGTCTGGTGATGTAGCAGAGAACTATGATGTATACTACAGAGTTCATGTTCAGGATTATGGATGGCTTGCATGGGCTAAGAATGGAGAATCTTCAGGAACAGAAGGATACGCAAAACGTCTCGAGGCAATTGAGGTTCGTCTGGTTCCAAAGGGAACAACTCCAAACCTTCCAGCATCAGCAAATGAAAAAGCCTTCATCAAAAAATAATAACAAAGCTTAACTTGCAAGGGGCTGTCGGGAAATGAACCGCTCCCCGTCAAGTAGACAATTGAAAAAATATAAATTTTTCCTGCCAGTAGAAATTTATCTGCTGGCAGTTTTTATGCAGCTTGCAAGTAATTTTCGTGTTTTTCCATTGGCGTTAAAATTCCAAGATTCCTTTGCAAGCGTTTATTGTTGGTAAGCGTCCAATAAGAGGGTGTATCGAAATTTCTGGCTGTTGCATGTAAACTATTGATTAGAGTTTTGGGAGTTGACTCTAAAAACTCTAAATCTAATCTAAGGAGCAGGCTTATGGATCTTTCTTCTTTGACTCCAGACAAACAGGTGAAACTTCAATACTGGCTGGATGTAATACGGCAATGCAGGGCCTCCGGACTGACAAATCAGATCTGGTGTGAACAACACGATATCTCTTTGAAAAGTTATTATTACTGGCTTTCCAAAATTCGAAAGCTTGCCTTGGAAGAACTGCCCCGCAAGAAAAACGGCATCCACATGTGTACAGACCAACAGTCAACTGCTTTAACGGAATCCCCGGCTGAGTTTGCGGAGCTTTCACTTCCGGACAGAAACATTTCCCGTTCCACTCCTGCAGCCATACTTCATATCGGATCCATAACAGTGGAACTTTATGAAGGCACATCTGCCCAGATGCTGGAAAACATTCTGAAAGCCGTGCAGTCATGTTAGGAGATCTTTCCCATGTGGAGAAAATCTATATCCGATGCGGCTACACCGATATGAGGAAGCAGCTCAATGGCTTGCTGGATATCATCCAGTACAACTTCAAACTGGATCCTTACAGCAATTCCTTATTCCTGTTCTGTGGAAAGAGGGCTGACCGGATCAAAGCAGTCCATTACGAGGGAGACGGTTTCTGCCTTTTATACAAACGGTACGAAAACGGACGTCTCCAATGGCCGCGGACCGGCGAAGAAGCAAAACAGATTTCTGATCAGCAGCTGCGCTGGCTTCTGGAAGGTTTGAACCCGGAGCAGCCAAAGGCGGTTCAGAAATGGCTCCCGCATAAGTCTGAAAATACTGAAAATCCTTAGAAATGCTGGGAAATCTGACGATTCTATGGTATAATAATCCTATCGAAGCGAAAGGGTTTTCAGGTTATGTCAGCTACGGAACAGGAGTATAAAAATCATATCAAAGAACTGGAACAGCAGGTCCGGCTCCTGAAAGAGCAGGTTGATTTCCTGACCCGTAAACTTTATGGAACAAAATCCGAGAAGACATCTACTCTCGAAATCGAGGGGCAGATGTCTCTTTTTAATGAAATCGAAACCTGTGCAGATCCTGATGCACACGAACCGGAGCTTGTTGAGATAGAGAAGCACCTACGTAAAAGGAAGTACACCGGTCAGCGGGAAGAACTGGTAAAAAATCTCCCTCACAGCAAAGTACTCCATACCATAGATGAAAGGGAACAGATATGCGATAACTGCGGGAGTACGATGGTGAAAGTAGGGGAAGAATTCGTCCGCACGGAAGTACAGTTTATCCCTGCAAAACTCAAGGTGATTGACCATTACCGGGAAACGTATGAATGCAGGTCGTGCCGGAAAAACGGAACTCCTTATATGGAGAAGGCTCCGGTGCCATATCCTCCCGTCCTGCATTCTCTGGCATCTGCATCTACCATCACCTGGCTCATCCACCAGAAGTTTGAATTAAGCATCCCGCTGTACAGACAGGAAAAAGAATGGGAGGCTTTGGGATTACGTTTAAGCAGAGCGACTATGTCAAACTGGCTTCTGGTTGTCTATCGGGACTGGCTTGTACACATCGTCCACCGTCTGAAGCTGGAACTTCTGAAACAGAGATACCTTCATATCGATGAAACACATGTACAGGTGCTGAAAGAACCGGGACGGAAAAATACGTCCGATTCCTATATGTGGGTTTACTGCAGCATCAGAGATGCTGTAAATCCCATCCGCTACTTCGAGTACCAGCCGGGACGAAGCGGGAAATATCCGGAAGCGTTTCTGAGGGAATATGAAGGTTATATCCATACAGACGCTTACTCCGGATACAATGCAGTTTCAGGAGTAAAAAGATGTCTTTGCTATACGCATCTGCGCCGGGCTTTCGTGGATGCGCTCCCAAAAGACATCCATAATTCGGAAGCATCAAAACCTGCGGAAGCAATCCTCCGTCTGAATCAACTCTTTAACATAGAGTCAGAGTTGGAGGCGCTCCCTCCTGATCAGAAGAAAAAAGAACGTCTTATCCGCGAGAAACCGCTTCTCGAGGCTTTTTGGTCATGGGCAGAAAAAAGTGCCATCGGAGAGCTGCCGAAATCCAAACTTTCAAAAGCTTTTCATTACGCCTTAAATAACCGTGAAGGTTTTTGGAATTATCTGGAAGACGGGAATTGTTCCATCAGTAATTCGCTTGCGGAAAACTGTATCCGTCCCTTTGTGATCGGCAGAAAGAACTGGCTGTTCTCCGGCAGTCCGAAAGGGGCGGAAGCCAGTGCAGGAATCTATACACTGTTTTATTTGACGCTTACGGCCAAAGCATGATCAAATTGAGATATTGGGTTTTAGGGTGTAACCCTAATGCGCACGACATAGGAGAGCGGATTTTTTGCATAAAGACCATGTCACTTTATGCGTATCCTGTTATATTTCTTTATTCCCATTGGTATGAAGGCTCGGACAATTGATTTTTAATCCTTTTTTGTAATTAGCATTTTCAAACCCCAAGTAATAGTTAGAGGGCATAGGAAAAGGAGTGTGATGGGAATTGAAAGAAAGATTAAGAAGCCTTCAAAAGTACATTTAGGTGTATCGATGCGTAGGGATAGATAAGGTACTTAAGACTATTCCGTGTAGATTTGCTTATTCGGTAGCAAATGAGCATGTGGATGAAAAGAAGTTTCATGAGAAAGTGTTGTATCGCATGCGACACAACAAATATGACTCATTGAGAAAAAGCTATAACAAGGTAATCAAGAATAAAGTAAATGATGTCAAACAGGGATTGTATCAGACCATCTATTTGACGTTAACAATTATGGCTGAAGATGTGGCTGATGCAAAAGCTCATTTAGTTCTATGGAGAGTGCCATAAGAAGTGCTTTTGTGGGGATTGGTGTTAATGGTATTCCGGTAATAATTAATATAAACATAATCGGTTGTTGATGCAGCTCTCTGTAAAGTTGCAATTAAGCGGCTAACAGTATTATGGTTCCGGCGGCTGTTGTTAAAATTGTTTGCAACCAGATAAGCGGATTGTGATTCCCCATATTGTTCGGACTTTTGAAGAGGTGTTGTCGATGGAATCTTAAAACACATCCTAATCCGGCTGGATTATTGTAGCTCTACAAAATAAGTATAAGAACAGAAATAGATTATAAAAGGTCTGTTGGGCAGTATAGCCTAATGAAGCCTACAGAAAAAGGTTGCGTGAAGCCACATAAAAATGTATAATTAAGAGTAATGAATTTCATATTAAATGATATTGGAGGTACTCATGTCACAGTCGGTTACGATAAAGAGTAATAAATATGGAATCAATTTAGTTTTAGATGCGGATATGTCATTTGCTGATTTGATAAAGGCAGTTGTAGAGAAGTTTAAGGCATCCGCCAATTTTTTTAAAAACGCAAAGCTTGCTATTTCATTTGAGGGAAGGCATCTTTCAGATGATGAACAGCAGCAGATAATTGCAGCTATTGAGGAAAATACCACAATTGAGATTTTGTGCATTGTGGAGAGTGGTACCGAGCAGGAAGCCATTATGAAGGAGCAGGTTGAGGCATTTAATGAGGCAGTGCAGAAGCAGTGCGAGAATGTTGCAACAGTCAGTGTTCCGGAGCAGTTTTACCGTGGTACGCTCAGGTCAGGCCAGGTGATTACCAGCGAGTCTTCGGTCACAATCATAGGTGATGTCAATCCGGGAGCCAAGATTATAGCTCAGGGCAATATCGTTATTCTTGGTGCATTAAAGGGCAATGTTCACGCCGGATGTACAGGTGACAGGAGCTGTTTTGTATTTGCACTTGACATGCAGCCGATTCAGATTCAGATTGGTGATTTGATTGCGAAGAGTCCGGACGAGCCTCAGCCGAAGCACAGGGGAAGGCGCAAGGAAAAGCCGGTGCAGGAGCAGGCACAGATAGCCATCGCAAAGGATGGATATATTTACATCGAACCAATTACTAAAAATATTTTAAATAGCATTTAGGAACGTAGGAGGAAGAAAGTTCATGAGCGAAGTAATCGTTATCACATCAGGAAAGGGTGGTGTGGGCAAGACCACAACCACAGCAAATATCGGTACAGGTCTTGCACAGTTAAATAAAAAGGTTGTTATGATTGATACTGACATCGGACTGCGTAACCTGGATGTTGTTATGGGACTTGAGAATCGTATTGTATACAATCTTGTAGACGTCGTTGAGGGTAAATGCCGTATACGTCAGGCCCTTATCAAGGATAAGAAATATCCTGATTTGTGTCTGCTTCCATCAGCTCAGACAAGGGACAAGGATGCTGTTACACCGGAGCAGATGGTTGAGCTTATCAATGAGCTTCGTGAGGAGTTTGACTATATTCTGCTTGACTGCCCGGCAGGTATCGAGCAGGGCTTCAAGAATGCCGTTGCAGGAGCTGACCGTGCACTTGTTGTTACTACACCTGAGGTATCAGCAATCCGTGACGCTGACCGTATTGTTGGCCTTCTCGAGGCAAATGAGATGAAGCGCATTGATCTGATTGTCAACCGTCTGCGTGTCGATATGGTTAAGCGCGGTGATATGATGAATGTGGATGATGTAACAGAGATCCTTGCAGTCAACTTAATCGGTGCAGTACCGGATGATGAGCAGATTGTTATTTCTACAAACCGTGGTGAGCCGTTAGTCGGTTCAGACAGCCTTGCAGGAAAGGCATATATGAATATCTGCCACCGTATCATGGGCGAGGAGGTTCCTTTCCTTGATTTAAACCAGAAGCATGGTGTCTTTGAAAAGCTAAAGGATATGTTTAAGAAAAATTAAAGGGGGATACGTACCATGGGTATAATGGATTTATTTAAAAAGAAATCTTCTGGTAATGTTGCAAAGGATCGCCTGAAGCTGGTGCTGGTTTCTGACCGTGCAAACTGCTCATCGGAGATGATGGAGATGATGAAAAGGGATATCATTGAGGTTATTTCCCGCTATATGGATATTGATGCGGAAGCTCTTGATGTGAAAATCACAGAGACAGAGTCTGATTCTAACAACGGAATGGTTCCGGCACTTGTTGCCAATATTCCTATCCGTGATATGAAGCATCGTCCGGATCCAAGATAGAGTAAATAAAATAGTAGGATACGATAAGATATGAGGGTCAAAAGGTATTTTGGCCCTTTAATTATTATATTGAATAAAAAGACTTGATTTGATATTAGAGTGTGATATACTTTAATACGTTACAAATAAATAAATTTTAGCAGAGTAGACACATGTGCGTTAAGTGCCGGATGAACAGGGAGTTGTCACCCGGACGAAAAGAAAATCTTGCGGTACATGAGTCGCATCCCGCTGCATCCGAAGATATTAATTATCTCCTGTTGTAGTTCGGTGAGGTCTGCAAAGGAGGTAATTTTTTAATGAAAAAATTCGTTACTTTGTTCACCGATTCTGCCCGAGAGCTTAAATCGGTCAGAACCATCACAACTATGGCAATGCTTGCTGCAGTTGCCGTTATCCTTGGATATTTCTCCATCGAATATGGACAGCTTATCCGTATCGGTTTTTCCGGTATTCCAAATGGTATCGTTGACTACCTGTTTGGACCGGTTGCCGGAGCTGTTTTCCACGGAGCGCTTGACATAATCAAGTATCTGATGAAGCCTACAGGACCATTTTGTCCACAGCTTACACTTGTTGTAATGCTTGCAGGTGTTTTATATGGATGTTTCTTTTATAAGAAAAAGCTTACCATATGGAGAGTGCTTGCTGCGAAGTTTGTAGTAATGCTCATCTGCAATGTCATTCTCAATACTCTGTGTCTGCAGGTACTGTATGGACAGGCATTGATGGCAATCCTTCCAATGCGTGCACTGAAGAACCTTATTATGTGGCCGATAGATTCAATTGTCTTTTTCGGCATTGCAAAGGCACTGGAGCAGATTGGATTGTTCCGTACCTTCCGTAAACAGGAGCTTATAAAGAATGCATAGCAACAGGTCAATGGACCGGGTACTCAAATGAGAGTACCCGGATTTTTTATTTAATGGAAAGAAATACGTATAATGTGGTATGTGTATCATGTTCTTTATAATATATAAATGATGAAAAGGAACATAGCAACAGAATAATGCACAGACAATATAATGCACAAAATATTACAATAAAATAATATTTTAAGTGTTAAATGACAGTTTTTATTTATAATTTTAAGCATAAGTGCCTTTAAACTGACAATTGTGAGGTATTTCGCATTTTTAATGAAAATTGTTGACACAATATATTGAACGTGATATTGTTTACTTGTTCAAAATAATACACAAAAGAAAACGAACAAACAATTACATATTAATTATGAATATTTAAGAGCAAAGACGCTAACCGGTGAAGCACTTTGCTCTTTTTTATTTATCAAAATCACAAGGATATTTAAATTAGGAGGCAATATATTATGAAATTAAAAGACACAGGATTAACGGCACAGGACATCAAAGACAAAGTAAAGAAGTATATGATTGAGACATATGAGCGTTTCGATTTCATCGCTGAGACTGCTGAGGGCATGTATCTATATGATGAGAATGGCACACCATACCTTGACTTTTACGCAGGAATTGCCGTAAACAATGCTGGCAGCAGAAACCCTAAGGTTGTTGCAGCAGTCAAGGATCAGGTGGATGACATCATGCATACATTCAACTATCCATACACCATTCCACAGGCACTGCTTGCTGAGAAGGTTTGCAAGACTATCGGAATGGACAAGATTTTCTACCAGAACTCAGGAACTGAGGCAAATGAGGCTATGATTAAGATGGCTCGTAAATATGGTATAGAGAAATATGGTCCAAACAGATATCACATCGTAACTGCTAAGGACGGCTTCCACGGCAGAACCTTCGGTGCTATGTCAGCAACAGGACAGCCTGGAAACGGATGCCAGGTGGGCTTTGGTCCTATGACATACGGATTCTCATATGCTCCTTACAATGACTTAAAGGCTTTCAAGGATGCTTGCACAGAGAACACGATCGCTATTATGATTGAGCCTGTACAGGGCGAGGGCGGTGTTCATCCTGCAACACCTGAATTCATGAAGGGACTTCGCGAGTTCTGTGATGAGAAGGGTATGCTCCTCCTTATCGATGAGGTTCAGACAGGATGGTGCAGAACCGGAGCTGTAATGAGCTACATGAACTACGGCATCAAGCCTGATATCGTTTCTATGGCAAAGGGCCTTGGCGGTGGAATGCCAATCGGTGCTATCTGTGCTACAGAGGAGGTTTCAAAAGCATTCTCAGCCGGTTCACACGGTACAACCTTTGGTGGACACCCTGTATGCTGTGCAGCAGCACTTGCAGAAGTAAACGAGCTGCTTGACAGAGATCTTGCCGGAAACGCAAAGAAGGTTGGTGATTATTTCGCAGCTAAGCTTGAGAAGCTTCCACACGTAAAAGAGGTAAGACATCAGGGACTCCTAGTTGGTGTTGAGTTTGACGATACAATCTCAGGTGTAGATGTAAAGCATGGCTGCTTTGACCGCCATATGCTCATCACAGCAATCGGAAGCCATATCATCCGTATGGTTCCACCACTTATCGTAAGCGAGGAAGAGTGCGACAAGGCATTTGATATCATCAAGGAGACAGTTGAGTCACTTTCATAGAAGGCTTGAATTATATTTGAAGCAGGCAACAGAATATATTGCGGCAGATTTTACGAGCCGGATAAAAGACAAGGGCGTCACGATTAACTTCGTGCGCCCTTCTTTTGAACAATATCAGCATATTATAAAGATGTATATAAGAAAAGCGAGGGGAACGAAATGGCACATCTTGTTATTACAATAGGATGCGAATATGGCGCTAAAGGAAACCAGATTGGCAAAAAGGTTGCTAAAGACCTGGGAATCAAATTTTATGACAGGGATACTGTAGATGAAATCATAAAAGAGGTCGGTATTCCGAAGGATATCATGGAAAAGGTTGAGGAAGGTATCACCATCGCCGGAAAAGGTGCAGAGGGTGATGTCAGAGGCTCTTTCTCCAAATATGCAGACCTCACAGAGCGTGCAATTCACGTCCAGAAAACCATAATCAGAAAATTATCAGACCGTGAGTCATGCGTGATTATCGGTCGTTCAGCAGACTATATACTAAAGGAACACAAACCGATTTTACGTATTTTCATATATTCACCGGATGAAGTGAGGATTGAAAACGTAATGAAGAGCCACAATTTGTCGGAGGATGATGCAAAGCTTTTTATCACTGAAAAGGATAAGCGTTATCATAAGCGTCATATGGCGCTGACAGGAAGCAACCGAGGCGACAGACACAACAGGGATATGCTTATAGACAGCAGCCTGTTAGGAGTGGATGGCACAGCGGAGCTTATTGAGTCTCTGGCAAGAAAAGTGGTAGAGAATGAAAGTAAGACAGAAGCTGGAGGTGACAAGTAATGGAACAGAAAAAATCAGAATTTAACAAAGTCCTGAATGCCTGGGACGTACTTGTAATTGCATTTGGAGCCATGATTGGCTGGGGCTGGGTTGTCTCAACCGGAGGCTGGATTGAAAAGGGCGGAGTGCTCGGTGCCGCAATCGGCTTCGTAATCGGCGGTATCATGATATTTTTCGTGGGAATGACCTACGCGGAGCTGACAGCAGCCATGCCTCAGTGCGGTGGCGAGCATGTATTCAGCTACAAGGCAATGGGTTCGACAGGCTCATTCATATGTACGTGGATGATTATCCTTGGATATGTAAGTGTGGCATGCTTTGAGGCGTGCGCTTTCCCAACAATAATCACATATCTGTGGCCGGGCTTTTTGAAGGGCTACCTGTATACGGTAGCAGGCTTTGATATCTACGCTTCATGGCTAATTGTAGCAATAGTTATCGCATTTTTAATTATGATGATAAACATTATTGGCGCAAAGACAGCAGCAATTTTGCAGACTGTACTCACATGTATTATTGGTGGCGCCGGAATTTTGTTGATAATTGCATCGGTAATCAATGGAACAGTTGATAACCTGGACGGACAGATGTTTGCAAGCAGCTCTGCAGGTCTGAACGTAAAGGCAATTATCGGAGTGGCAGCACTGTCACCATTTTATTTTATCGGATTTGACGTAATACCTCAGGCGGCTGAGGAGATCAATGTTCCGGCAAAGAAAATCGGCTCAATACTTATCTTATCAGTAGTTCTGGCAGTTGTGTTCTATGCACTTGTCATTGTTGCGGTAGGTCTTGTCATGGGGCCACAGGCAATTGTTGATTCAGAGCAGGCAACAGGACTTGTCACAGCAGATGCAATGGCTGCCGCATTCAACACAAAGATAATGGCAAAGGTTATAATAGTCGGCGGAATGTGCGGTATCGTAACCTCATGGAACTCATTTTTGCTCGGTGGCTCGCGTGCCATGTACTCAATGGCAGAGTCATATATGATTCCAAAGTTTTTTGCAAAGCTTCATCCAAAGCACAAGACACCTATCAATGCACTGATTCTCATCGGATCTCTCACAATGCTTGCACCTTTTGCAGGCAGAAAGATGCTCGTATGGATCAGTGATGCCGGCAACTTTGGATGCTGCGTGGCATACTGCATGGTTGCTCTGTCATTTATAATTTTACGTAAGAAAGAGCCTGATATGCCAAGACCATACAAGGTTCCTGCATACAAGTTCTTTGGAACAATGGCAGTTATCATGTCAGGCTTCATGGTTGCAATGTACTGCATACCGGGAAGCGGCGGATCACTTATCACTCAGGAGTGGGGCATCGTGCTTGCATGGTGTGCGCTCGGCGTGGTATTCTTCGTCTTCTGTAAAAAGAAATACAAGGAGTCATTTGGTACACTTGTTGAGCTCATCTCAGATGAGGATGCTGCAACACTTATGCCGGAGGCAGATGAGGTTGAACTGGATAAGGTTATCGATGCTGCAATAGACAGAGTACTTGCAAAGAAAGCAAGCTAGGAAACAGAAAGGACAGATTATATATGGAAACATTTAATTTCTCGGTGCCACAGGACATCACAGTGGGAAAGGGCAGTCTCTCAAAGCTGCCGGAAATAACCAAAAAGCTTGGAGGTAAGCATGCACTCATCATTTCAGGACCTCATCTTGAGAAGATGGGACTTGTAAAAAAGGCAGCAGATTATCTGGCATCAGTTGACATAAAAGCAGACACTTTTACAGATATAGAGGCAAATCCATCTGTCGCAACAGTGGAGAAAGCCACAGCAAAATACCTGGAGTCGGGCGCAGACTTTATCGTGGCATTCGGAGGCGGCTCACCGATGGATGTGGCAAAAGCAGTGGGTGTGGTTGCCAAATATGGCGGAAGCGTCACAGACTATGAGGGAGCACACAAGGTGCCGGGACCAATCGTACCGCTCATTGCGATACCAACCACCGCAGGAACCGGCTCAGAGGTGACAGCATTCTCTGTAATCACAGATCATAGCAGAAACTATAAGCTCACAGTATTCAGCTACGAGATATTGCCAAAATATGCAATACTTGATGCAGAGCTCATCACAACAGCACCGGCAAGCGTAGCGGCAGCATGCGGAATTGATGCATTTATCCATGCAGAGGAGGCGTATGTATCCACAGCAGCTTCGCCATTTTCTGATGCACTGGCAGAAAAAGCGATGGCACTTATCGGAAAAAATATCCGCAGATTTGTAGCAAACAGAAACGATATCGAGGCTGCTGAAGCCATGATGACAGGCTCGCTTTTTGCAGGAATAGCATTCTCATTTGCAAGGCTTGGAAATGTGCATGCAATGAGTCATCCGGTCAGCGCATTTTTCGATGTGCCTCACGGAGTGGCAAATGCAGTGCTGCTTCCTGTAATCGCAGAGTACAATGCGCTTGCAGATCATGGAAAGTATCTGACCATCTACAATGATATAAGCCCGATTCCTGCATATGCGGACGAATTTGAGCCTATGATGCTGGTAGATGCAATCAGGGAGCTTTGCACAGACATCGGAATCCCTGAGAATCTGACCATCGCGATCAACAATGCCAGCAAAAACGGAACAGTCACAAAGGAAGAGATAGAAAGCAAGATAGAGCCGATGGCTGTCGATGCCATGAAGAGCGGCAACATTGCTGTCAATCCAAGGGCTTCACGCCAGTGCGATATCGAGATGCTGTATCGCAGGGCACTGTAAACTTATAAAGTACAACATGTAAGGTAACTATTCCGAATAGTTACCTTATATGATTATCAACAGTATAGTTAGAGAATTAAAAGCAAACGGAGATATGAGTATGGATTATCTGTCACACAATGTATCTGAAAATTTAAAAAGAATACGCCAGTCAAAGGGTATGAGCTTAGATCAGGTAGCGGAGCAGACCGGTGTGAGTAAAAGCATGCTTGCTCAGATAGAAAAGGGCACAGCAAATCCATCTATCGGAGTGCTTGGTAAAATCACAAGCGGTCTGCGAATTGAGTTTCAAAGACTTATAGATCCGCCGAGAGTGGACTATGCGCTCATATCTCCGGATGATCTGGTACCGACAAAGGAGCTTTTGGGACAGTACAGGGTATGGACCTGCTTCCCATACGAGGACTCAAGGGAGGTAGAGGTATACCGTATCGACGTGGAGCCGGGCGGTGTGTATACAAGCGGTGGGCACGGCGAGAAAACACGCGAGTATCTTACAGTCACGGACGGTGTGCTGACAGTCGAGTGTCACGATCATGTGCAGGAAATCCATAGGGGACAGGTGTATAAGTTTGAGACCGATCAGCCTCATTTGTATCGCAATGATGGTGATAGGGTGGCAAGCTGCATGTGCTTCTTTTTGGATTATACTAATATTCGGTGAGATTTTTAGCCTCTCTTCACCACAGCACTTTTCCCTCTAAAAGCAATACCGATGCTTATAATTGAATTCACACCATTATCGCGCAGCTCTGTGTCGTATTTCTTTGCTTCTATCTGTTGCAGGGCGCTGTCGGCTAATGCAGATAAATCGGTATGTTCATCTTTAGTGTGTTTAAATTCAAAGATAAATCCGGGCATTCCCTTTGTTAAAGGCATAAGCTGAATATCAAATCGACCGAGGCCTGATTCGCGGTTTGAGCGTATCTTGTAGCGGTTTCCAAGTATGGCACAAAGACCAAGCATCATTCCGTGATAGAAGCCTTCATTAGCTCCATCAATAGAAGAAATGCTTTTTACCATAAAATCCTCCAGCAGAGCCTGGAGTTTTTGCGTGTCCTTGGAAAAGATAGCCTGACTGATAGATATGGCAAGGCTATTTTGGTTGGTGCGGTTTAGAACCTCCTTTTCGTAAACAAAAGTAATTTCTTTGTTCGGAATAGCAACGTCACACATGAAATTTCCATCGCTTTGCGGATAAATATTGGCAACCTTCAGGTATCCGGCTACCAGAAGAAAGCTGTATATACTATATGGATTATTCTGAACCTCGGGATAGATAACACCGGTATCAATATAGGCTGCGATTTTTTCACCACAGAGCAGCTTATAAAGGCCTTTGGTAATTTCAGGCGTAGCTGCCTGGATAATTTCTCCGATTATCTCATTGCTGCCGGTGGACTGCCAGAATGCTTTCGGAAAGCAGTTGTCAGAGATATAATTGATTACAGACCATGGATTAAAGATTTCTGTATTGCCAAAACGATATCCATCGTACCATTCGCTGAGCTCATTATATTTATCGTCTTTTCCATAGTATCGCAGCATGTCTTTTACCTCTTTTTCAGTAAAACCAAAATAAGAGCTGTAGCCATCATCGAGAATAGAATAGGTTTTCAGATTGTTCATGCCGCTGAAGATACTTTCCTTTGCTACACGCAGTATTCCTGTAAGAAAGCCAAAGGCAAGGTGTGGATTGTCCTTGAGTCCTCCTGAGAAAAAATTGCGCATGAAATTTACTATTTCCGGATAGAAATTGCAGGTATGCCCCTGCTGGATGGGTGTGTCATATTCATCAATGATAATGATACATTCCCTTCCATAATGCTTATGAAGCAGTAATGATAAAAGCTGCAGACCCATCTGACAATCGACTTCATCCCCGCTGTCTCCGGCAAGAAGATGATATTGTTCTTTTTCGTAAGCGGTTAAAACAGAACTTGTCTCAAGCTCGTTATGTCGTATAAATTCTAGAGATATAAGCCTGCGGATTTTCTGAAAGGTTTCTTCCCAGGTCATGCTTTTAACATCTTTGAACGTCAAAAAAATGACAGGATACTGTCCTTGATGTTTAGTGTAGTAATCGCCGCATTGCCATATCTGTTTGTCTTTGAAATAAACAGATGTATCATCGTTTGTTTTTTCAAAAAATACGCGCAGCATATCCATATTCAGAGTTTTTCCGAAACGCCTTGGACGTGTGAAAAGAGATACCATAGGCTTTTTATCCAGAAAATCACGTATCATCAGAGTTTTATCTACATAATAGTAGCCGGTGGTTGCAAGCTTAAAATCAGATACACCTATTGGCAGAGATTTATTTTTCGCGAAATGATTCATGTGTATGGTTTCGTCAGGGATTAACCATTTACGTCCTTCCTTTATTGCACCGGGCAATTCACCGTTTTTGCACATCTGCTGGATTCTTCGTACAGAAAATCCCATTGCTTTTGATGCATCTGAGCAAGATAAATATTCCATGTGGCACCTCCGCATAATAATTTAATAGCAATACTTTGATTATATTATATGTCATTATGCGAAATATAACAACTGTGATTTCACATGGATTTCGCATAACAAGGTGAAAATTTCGCATAGATTTCGTCTACAGACGAAATCTATGTTATTTATCAGGTGTTATCCGCTGTTTTTTCATTGGTTATCCTATTGCATATATAGGTTTACCTATATATAATGATGTACGTTGAGAAACAAATTGTTTTAAAAAGAACATCCCAGGAGAACACCATGCAAACATTAAAGAAATTCATCAAATACTACAAACCCTACAAAGCAGTCTTTTTCATAGACCTGCTTTGCGCAACAATAATCAGTGCGATAGATCTGGCGTTTCCGCAGCTGCTTCGCACGCTGACCAAAACCCTTTTTGCAGGAGCACCGGGAAAAATCATTTCTGCGCTGATTCCTATTACAATAGGCCTTTTGGTGGCATATATCATACAGACTGCGTGCAGGTATTATGTGACATATGCGGGGCACATGATGGGAGCGAGGATGGAGCGCGACATGAGAAAGGAGCTTTTCGACCAATATGAAAAGCTTTCTTTTTCGTATTATGATCAGAATAATTCAGGACAGATGATGAGCAAGCTCGTATCCGATTTGTTTGATATATCGGAGCTTGCGCATCACGGACCGGAGAATCTTTTTATATCGCTTATAAAGATAATCGGTTCGTTCATTTTTCTGTTTATGATAAACCGTATGCTTGCGGTTCCTATGCTTATTCTTGTGGTGCTTATGCTTGTATTTTCATATGGACAGAATAAGAAAATGCAGGAAACCTTTATGGATAACAGGCGAAAAATCGGTGATATTAATTCGAGTCTTCAGGATACTCTGGCGGGCATAAGGGTGGTGCAGTCATTTGCCAATGAGCGTATCGAGCAGGAAAAATTTAACAGAAGTAATGAAAATTTCCTGATTTCAAAGGATGCAAATTACAGATGTATGGGTAGCTTTATGAGCGGAAATGCATTTTTCCAGGGGATGATGTATCTTGTCACACTGGTATTCGGTGGTTTTTTGATAGCGCATGGAAGGATGGAGGCATCCGACCTTGCTATGTATGCGCTGTATATAGGCATCTTTATCAGTCCTATCCAGATACTCGTAGAGCTGACTGAGATGATGCAGAAGGGACTTTCGGGCTTTAGAAGATTCTTAGAGGTGGTGGAAACTGAGCCGGATATAGTTGATGCTGCTGATGCAAAACCGCTTAAAAATGTAAAGGGAAATGTCTGTTACGAGGATGTTTCGTTCCACTATAGCGATGATGATACACCGGTGCTTTCGCATGTATCCTTTGAGATACCGGCAGGAAAATCAATTGCGCTTGTTGGACCGTCAGGAAGCGGAAAGACGACAATATGCTCACTGCTTCCGCGGTTTTATGACGTGACGGAGGGCAGGGTCACAATAGATGGAAATGATGTGAGAAAGCTTACGCTTGAGAGCCTTCGCTCGCAGATTGGACTGGTTTCGCAGGATGTTTATCTGTTTGGCGGAAGTATAAAGGACAATATAGCCTATGGAAAACCGGATGCGACGATGGATGAGATTGTAGATGCGGCCAAAAAGGCGAATATACACGATTTTATCATGGAACTGCCGGATAAATATGATACATTTGTCGGAGAGAGAGGCACCAGATTGTCAGGAGGGCAGAAGCAGAGGATTTCCATTGCGAGGGTGTTCCTTAAAAATCCGCCTGTGCTAATACTTGATGAGGCAACCAGTGCCCTTGACAATGAGAGCGAGCGCTTTATCCAGAAAAGTCTTGAGGAGCTGGCAAAGGACAGAACGACTATCACAATTGCCCACAGACTTTCGACAATCAGAAATGCGGACGAAATTCTCGTGGTAGCTGATTGTGGCATTGCTGAAAGAGGCACACATGAGGAGCTTTTGGCACAGGACGGAATATATGCGCGCTATTATGATATGAGCAGGTAGGATTAAGGAAATTTCCACTGATTAATCATAAATGAGGGGCAAAATACCTTTTGACCCTTTAATCATTTTATTATAGCTGCATAAACTAACTATATAGGAGCAGACACTATGCAGGCAATGTTCATAGACGTAGACGGCACTTTAAGCAGTCCGTGCTACAAGGTAAACGGAAAATTTCAGATAGGAATGTCAGATGTGCAGTGGGCAGACTACTGCAGTAAGCATGGTGAGGATACATATGAGTGGTGCCGTCCTGTGATGCAGGTAAAGGAGTATGCCATGAAGGCAAAGGAAAAAGGCACGAAGCTGTATGTGCTTACCACATCAGGCACAAAAATCGAGACAGCTGCAAAGCGCAGATTTTTAGACAGATACTATGCAGGTATGTTTGATGACATCTATGCGGTGGAGCATGATGATGACAAGGTCAGGTTCATTCTTAAAAAAGCAGCAGAGCTTGGGATTGAACCGTCGGACTGTGAGCTTGTGGAGGATACATACCGCATACTTTTGCAGACAGTGACGGAGGGGATTAAATCCACTCACATCACAACGATTCTCACAGGCGGATGCGAACGGTAACCAAAAATTTTCCACGGTCTATAAAGAAATAAAAAAAACATCCGATAAATATGTCAGGAAGCAAAATTTACATATTTCAAGGATGAAATATAAATAGAAAGGAGATCCTGTTATGCGTATAGATGCATATAATCAGATAGCCCAGTTGTATGGCGTATCAAGAACAACAAAGACAGCAAAGACACAAAGCGCGTCGAGGATGTCTGATCAGGTATCAATTTCGCAGGCCGGTAGAGATTACCAGATTGCGAAAAAAGCAGTATCAGAGGCTTCGGACATCAGGGAAGATAAAGTCGCTTTGCTTAAGAACATGGTAGACTCCGGACAGTATGAGGTCAGTGGAGATGATTTCGCCAGCAAGCTGTTAGAGAGGTACAACTCTCTGTAATATGATAATCATATCATATATCAAAGGTAAAAGAGGATTTTATAGTGGCTAGTTTAGTGGAAGAGCTTATAAATGTGCTCACAGAGGAAGAAAAAGTATACAGAACACTCGCTGCAAATGGGGAGAAGAAACGTCAGATAATCATAGATGCCGATATCCCTGCGCTTGAAGCACTGACTGATTTGGATCAGCAGGCAGGCGATGAGCTTCTTATTATGAGCAATAAGCAGGTTTCACTTCTCACAGATATTGCCAATGTACTGGGCAAATCAGATGAGAAGATGACAGTCACAAGGCTGATTGGATATCTCGGTACACAGCCGGATATTCAGGCGAAGCTTACGGCAGCGCGCGACAGTCTGATTGAAGCAGCTGCACAGATGAAAGAAATCAACGATTTAAACTCACAATTACTTGCTCAGGCAATAGAGCTTACAGAGTTTGACATCACCCTGTTCAAGAGCATGAAACAGGCGCCGGAGACCGCCAATTATGACAGAAATGCATATAACACAGGCGATATCTTAGGCAGCAGCGGTTTTGATGCAAAGCAATAATCATTAACCGGGAGGACAGGAACATGGCAAATGGATTCGGAAGTTTTTACGTAGGTAGTTCCGGACTTAAAAACTCGCAGAATGCTCTTAATACAACAGCAAACAACATGGCCAATGTCAATACGACAGGCTATGTGCGCCAGCAGGTAAGATTTTCAGACAAACATTATATCACCAGAAATAACCCTACAGCAGGCACCAACATCCAGCAGAGCGGACTGGGTGTTTCCGTATCGGATGTGGCACATGTCAGGGATATATTCTTAGATAAATCGTATAGGCAGGAGAATGGTCGAAAGGGCTTTTACTCGACACTTTACAGCACCACATCATATGTGGAGGATATCATGCAGGAGATGAACGGTGCTGAGTTTAAGGAGAGTATATCAGAGCTATGGCAGGCTTTTCAGGAGTATGGCAAGGATCCGACGAATTCGACGAATCAGAACCTTATTATCCAAAAGAGCGAGCTTTTTCTGACCAGATGCAATACGGTTTATTCTGATCTTCAGAAATACCAGTCAAATATCAACTTACAAATTAAAGACCAGGTTGACAGAATCAACGAAATCGGCGACAAGATTTATGCGCTCAACCTTGAGATTCAAAAGACAGAGTCAGGCGGTGTAGAGACTGCCATGACAGCGCGCGATGCCAGGGACAGTCTGATTGATGAGCTCGCAGGTTACGCTAAGATAGAGGCTGAGGAGGATTCCACCGGCTACGTGCGTATCAAGCTCGAGGGACAGCAGTTTGTACAGGATAACAAGTGTAACCATATAGGCCTGACCGAGGAAAAGGGTACAGGCTTTTATACACCGTACTGGCCTCATATTACTACACAGGAGAGCTATATGCCGGTGTTTAGCGACGTTGCGCTGCCGTCAGCGCTGGCTGAAAGAGTCGGCTGCACGCAGACCACCAACATAGCAACCAGCCTGAATAATGATATAGGAAGCCTGAAGGCACTCCTTGTATCAAGAGGCTCAGAGTATGGCACCTATGATTTCATGAGCGAGGAGAATTACAGTAGGGTGGAGGACAATGTGGTCATGGAGACACAGGCCGAGATATCATATCTGGCGCGAAACATCATGATGGCCATGAACGATATATTTTGTCCGAATACCACATACACAGCGGCAGACGGTACCACATACACGGTTTTGGATACGGCAAACTGCTCGGTAGGAGCTGATGGCAGCCTGCCACCGCATGAGCTCTTTGCAAGAGAAGGATATGACCGTTACACGCAGATGGAAATAGATGGCAAACAGTTTTATGTATACAATGATGAGACAAAGGCTAACAACTCATCATGGTACAAGCTTGGAAATGTTTCAGTAAATCCAAAGCTTGCAGCGCAGGTGACACTGATGCCGTCATACAAGCAGGACGGATCCGCAAATTATGGTCTTGCAGACCAGATTACAAAGGCGTGGTCAGCAGAGAATCTATACATCAACCCAAAGGATACGTCGAAGTGCAATTTTGAGGGATATTATGACAAGATAATCTCGCATCTCGGAACAAACGGCAGCATATATAAGGCGTCATCAGACACTATGACATCGACAGCAGCGGCCATAGACAACCAGAGAAACCAGATAATGGGTGTGTCGAGTGACGAGGAGCTGACAAACATGATCAAGTATCAGTCAGCATACAACGCATCAAGCCGTTTTATCACTGTAATCAGTCAGATGACTGAGCTCATAGTACAGCTCATATAGTTTTAGGATACGACAAGAGAGTATGAACAGGAGGAGTCGATATGGCTTCAACATTTTTTGGATTACATATAGGGTCAAGCGCTCTGAGCTCATTTCAGGTAGCGACCAATACAACTGCAAACAACATAGCCAATGTCAAGACGACCGGATACACCAGGCAGGAGGCTACCCTGCAGGCAAAGGATGCCATAAATGTCACAGCCCGCTACGGAAGCGTCGGCACAGGTGTTACAGTCACCTCAATCAAACAGCAGCGTGACCTGTACTACGACAATAAATACTGGGAAAACAATTCCTGCTATGGACGCTATGAGCAGAAGCTGTATTACATGGAACAGATTCAGAACTACTTTAAGGATAACGGCTCATCGGTTAAGGGCTTTTCGAGTGTTTTTTCACAGATGTTTTCAGACCTTGATACACTGCGCAGCAAGCCGTCCGACAAGACAGTGAGAAATCAGTTTATCAGCAGTGCACAGAGTCTTTGTACATATTTCAACCAGATGAGTGACAATCTCTCAAAGCTGCAGGATGACTGCAACGAAGAAATCAGAAACAACGTAGACAAAATCAATTCAATCAGTGAGAAAATTTCACTGTTAAATAAGGAGATTAACCAGATAGAGACAGGAACCGGTGTCGAGGCCGGCTCACTTAGGGATGAGAGGGCGAATCTCATCGACAGCCTGTCCAAGATTGTTAATGTATCTTATAATGAGACAGAGGTGCAAAACACCAATGGAGACAACTTGGGCGGCACAAATTTCTCGCTCTATATAAATGGAGAGAAGGTTGTGGAGGGCAAGGATTACCGAAAGCTCATCTGTGAGTCGTCAAAGACGAAAAACAATCAGACAGACAACGACGATCTGTATAAAATATATTGGGAAGATACTAAGATGGAGTTTTCCGCGACAGCCGGAACCGCAGGGGGAAGCCTGAAAGCTCTCTTTGAGGTGAGAGACGGTGATAATCTGGAGAATTTCAAGGGTAAGGTCACAAAGGCTGATTCGTATTCGCTCACAGTGGAGAATATATCAATAGACAATATAAAATCACTCAATCTGCCGGACAAGGACGGCAAAATCACTGTAAATAATATCAGCTACAGCTATGACAGCTGGGAGGCACAGGTGGATGCGCAGGGCAATATCAAGTCTGTAACATTTAATCTGAGCAAGGACAAGGCCATAGCAGACCCTGAAAAGACTGTGGCAGAGGGATATCTTTTAAATGCGGGCTCTGCAATAAATGCGAGGGGAATCCCTTACTATATGACACAGCTCAACGAGTTTGTCAGAAATTTTTCAGAGATGTTCAATCAGATAGAGAGCAAAGGACAGAATCTGAATGGGGATACACCACCTACATTTTTTGAAGCAATCACAAACACAGCCAAGGTATATGATTTCTCGGAATCAGAGGCTTACAGCAAGCTGCCTGATGGACAGACTGCCACAATAAACAGCAGCTCCAACACGTATTACAGGATGACAGCGGCCAATTTCTCCGTAAACAAGGATGTGATGAACGATGTATCGCTTTTTGCGACTTCCACAGACTATGTCAAGACAGATTCATGTGATATAGTTGATGAGTTAAAGAAGCTGCAGTCGGAGAAAACAGTATACAGAGGCGATAAAGCGGAATCATTCCTTGAGACAATCATCTCCAATGTGTCAGTGGATACGGAAAAGGCAGAGACCTACAACAAGCTCTATAGCAATCTGGAGCAGACTATTGCAAACCAAAGAACATCGGTATCAGGTGTGGATGAGGATGAGGAGGCAATGGATCTCATTAAATTCCAGAATGCCTACAATATGGCATCTAAAATCATATCGGTTATGAACCAGATGCTTGATAAGCTCATAAACGATACGGGCGTGGCATAGAAGCGGGAGGCATAATATGAGAATCACAAACAATATGATAATGGGAAATACCAAGACAAATATCAATTCAACAAAGGTTTTGGTGGACAAATACAATACCCAGATGACTACTCAAAAGAAGATATCCAAGGCATCAGAGGATCCGGTTATCGCAATCAGATCGCTTCGCTTGTCGACCAGCCTGTCGCATCTTGACCAGTACAAGGACAACAATATCCCGGATGCTTCTTCGTGGATGGATGTCACACAGACAGCCCTTAGCAACATGAAATCACTCCTCACAGATATCCGTACACAGTGTGTAAACGGCTCTACAGATACGCTCACAGCTGATGTCAGAAACACTATATTACAGCAGCTTACAGCGCTGTCAGAGCAGGTGTATACAGAGGGCAATGCAGACTACGCAGGAAGAACGGTATTTACGGGCTACCGCACATCATCAAAGCTCACATTCCAGAAGGACACAAAGAGCACATATCAGATAACACAGGAGTTTTCTGCCGCTGATTTGTCAGAGAAGCGGTATTATACAAATGGCGTGACTGTTCCAAATAGTATAAATGCGGCAACACCTGACTGTACCACAGATGTCACAGAGCACAGCTTCCAGAGAATCCGTCTGGGCTACGGTAATACGACAGATGATGTGAAGCTTTCTATCGATGGAAAAGAGCTGACACAGGGCACAGATTATACTGTATACAAGAGTGTGTCTGATTTTGACCCATCAAAGCTCTCTGCTGATGATACGGCATATATACAGGAAACCGGTGAATTTGTTTTTGGTAAAAATGTAGCTGCTTCAATTAAGAATAATGAAAAGAAGCTGTCTGTCACATATGTAAAGACAGGCTTTGACAGCAGTGATGCTAGACCTGAGTATTATTACAACTGCAAGGATATTACAAATGCTGTGACACTCGATGCAGGTGGCAATGTACCCCATGATGCAGCAGGAGATATCATATACTCCGATCCATCAAAGGTAGTGGATTTTAAGTTTTCAAGTCAGGAAATCAAATACACAGTGGCAAACAGCACCGATATCACTGTCAATACACAGGCGAAGGACGTCATGGATACAGGCATCAAGCGTGATGTGGATGAGTTGATTGATGTAGTTCAGAATGCTGTCAATGCTCACGACAAGGTCTCACAGATAAAGAAGATGATGCAGCAACAGCAGTACTCTGACAAGGATTCACAGGCAAAGCTTAAGACATATTTAGAGGCTGCAGAGCAGGAGGCTGACTATGCCGACAACAATTTGCAAAAGACCTACAGCCAGTACATCACACGCTTTGATGATCATTTGAATAAGGTAAATCTGGCACTCACCAATTCGGGAAGCACAAAGAGCCGCCTCACTCTCATCAAGAACAGAGTTGAGGAGCAGCAGACGACCATAGAGGAGCTTAAATCGACCAATGAGGATAGGGATATTTCTGATATAATCATTGATTTTTACGCTATGTACAATGCATATCAGTCCAGTCTGACAGCGGCATCAAAGGCAAACTCACAGACATTGCTTGATTATCTGTAAGGAGGAAGCTATGAGGGCAAAAACGAGAATATTTGGGGAAATTGACATCCCACAGGACAAAATCATCACAATGGAGAAGGGGATGATAGGCTTTTCGGAGCTGAAAAACTACACTCTGATATACAATTCGGAGAAGGAGAATGATAAGAAGTCTATCATGTGGCTTCAATCGATGGATGATGGAGACATTGCATTTCCTGTCATGACACCGGATATCATCATGCCGGACTACAAGCCGACGGTCAACGAGGAGCTTCTTGCACCTCTTGGAGATCTGAATGAGGAGAATATGTATGTGATCGTCACTGTAAATGTGCCTAGCGACATCACAAAGATTGCCTGCAATTTAAAGGCTCCTATTGTGGTCAATACCGACAGCAACAAGGCAGCACAGCTTATAGTTGAGGATGACTACAAGGTGCACTTATGTCGAAAGTTGCGACCGAAACCAATTGAATGAGAGTTCTATCAAGGCTATAATTGAACCAGTACAGCGATATAACTTTTTTCGCAGTGCTGGTTCTTTTCGATGTGCCAAAAGCGTATAGCGAATAAAATATAATTTCAGACAGGAGGACTTCAATTTGGAGAAAGTACGTTACATGATTTCCGATGCGGCAGCTGCCGTGGATGTGGAGACTCATGTGTTGCGTTACTGGGAGGATGAGCTGGGACTTGATGTGCCTAGAAATGAACTTGGTCACAGATACTATACGAGAGACAATATAAAACAGTTTTTGAGGATAAAGGAGCTTAAGGAGAAAGGGTATCAGCTTCGCGCAATCCGTGATATGCTTCATTCGGATGCACCAGGTGAGCCATTAAATCCACCGAATCCTGCGGTTATGGAAAAATCCGTGCAGCCTGTAAATTACACGAATATCACAAATCAGACGGTGAAACAGGAGATGTCAGGGTATAAGCCGGCATATCACGATGAACTGCCGGGATACAATCATACATATCGAAGCCGCACGGCAGATGAGCGTATGGATGAGTTTCGCGAGCTGATGAGCAATATCGTGGGGAGAGCTATAGCACTTAACAATGAGGAGCTGAGTCAGCAGATATCCACTGATGTGCAGGAGCGGATATTAAAGGAAATGAACTATCTGATGCGCGAACAGGACAGCGCGCAGGAGGAGAGATATAAAAAGCTGGACGCTGCCATACGCGGAAATCTGCGTAGAAAGGGGCTTTTTTCAAGGAAAAGGAATGCGGACATGCCTGCAGATACAAAAATAAGCGCTGCAGACACCAAGGGAAAGAAGGGGCGCGACAAGACGCATACGCATGAGCTTAATCCGGTGAGACTGTAGAGCATGCATGACAACGCTTACACTATAAAAATAATTACTGCAAAAAACGCTTACAGTATAAAAATGATTACAATACAAAGACGATTACAACACAAAAAAGACGACCCATAACAGGTCGTCTTTCTTTCTTACAGTATGCTAAAAATTAGCCCTGGCTGATTGCTCCAGTTGGGCAAACACCAGCACATGTACCACAATCGAGACAAGAATCTGCATCGATTACGTACTGTGAATCACCAGCAGAGATAGCTCCTACTGGGCACTCACCAGCACATGTACCACAGCTAACGCATGAATCAGAAATTACGTATGCCATAATGAAATCCTCCTTATAAAATAATGATCATTATTCGCCGTTATTGGCTTATCTGCATTGTAGTACAAAACACAGAATAATGCAATGCCAAATAAAATTGTACTTACTTTTACACAATCTTATATAAAAATTACTAAATATTGAGTAAAACTTGAAATGCTATTGTTACTATTGTATAATAAATAGAAAACAATTCAGAACCTCCGAGAACAAAAGCTGATACATCATGTTTACATGTAAGCAGCAGATGTTCCTGCTTTCGAGGTGGCTCTGAAGTGTTACAATAAAAACACATGATTATTTAGAAAAACTGGTGTTTGCACATGGTATATTACTGTAGTATGTGCGGTGAGGATATAAAATGGAAACAAAAATTATAAAAATAGATCAGGACAATTTAGACCATAAGCTCATGCAGGAGGCAGGTGATTTGATTGCAGCCGGTGAGCTTGTAGCGTTTCCGACAGAGACAGTGTATGGGCTTGGCGGTGATGCTTTAGATCCGGAGGCATCAAAGAAGATATACAGTGCAAAGGGGCGTCCGTCGGACAATCCGCTTATTGTACACATATCAGATTTTTCGGATTTGGAGCGCATCGCAAAGACAGTGCCGGAGGATGCAAGGAAGCTTTCGGATGCTTTCTGGCCGGGACCTCTTACAATGATAGTGGAGAAGGGCGATGCAGTGCCTTATGCCACAACAGGCGGCATGGACACGGTGGCTGTGCGCATGCCGAATCATCCTATAGCGCTTGATCTCATAAGAAGAAGCGGCTGTCTTATCGCGGCGCCAAGCGCCAATACATCCGGCAGACCTAGCCCTACAGAGGCTGCACATGTGGCTGAGGATCTAAGCGGCAAAATAGCCATGATTATAGACGGAGGACCGGTTGGCATAGGAATAGAGTCCACCATCATTGACCTGACAGAGGATACACCTATGGTGCTGCGCCCGGGCTATATCACACCACAGATGCTTTCAAAGGTATTAGGCAAAGAGGTTATCGTAGATCCGGGAATCATAGCGGCAGATGACACGAGAAAGCCAAAGGCACCCGGCATGAAGTACAAGCACTATGCGCCAAAGGCTGACATGGTCATCGTGGACGGTACGAGAAAGCATGTGATTGCAAAGATAAATGAGCTTGTGGCTTCGCACAGGGATGATGGCAAAAAGATAGCAGTCATTGCGACAGAGGAGACAAAGCAGTTTTACGATGCAGATGTTGTCCTGTCGATGGGAAGCAGGGCGGATGAGGATTCGATAGCCCATGAGCTTTACCGTATATTAAGGGACTGTGATGAGCTCGATGTGGATGTGATTTTCTCGGAGAGCTTCTCCACACCACGTATAGGACAGGCCATCATGAACCGTATGCTAAAGGCGGCAGGTCATCAGGTGATAGACACACATGTGAAGTATGACAAAATCATTTTTGTCGCACAGACCGGCACATGCAGGGAGCAGATGGCAAAGGGCATCATGAACGACTTTGTACTCAAGGTGCCGATGGAGATTGAGGCGAGAGGACTTGTTGTCCAGTTTCCGGAGCCGGTCAATCAGAAGGCAGAGGCAGTGCTCATAAGCAATGGCATTTCCACGGAGGGCATGGTGTCAACGCAGCTTGAGGAATCGGATATCACGGAGAGTACTATGGTATTTACCATGGAGTCATCACAGCGCGAGCGCATTATAGAAAGCTTTGCCGATATCGACCCGGAGCAGGTCTTTGTGCTTTCACAGTATGTGGGCGATGAGCTTGAGATACTGGATCCTTATGGCGGCACACTTCAAAGCTATGGACTGTGCTATGAAAGCCTCAGGGCTACGCTTAAGAAGCTGGTAAAGCGCTTAAATGCAAATACATAAAAGACAAACAAATATAACACAATATAAGACAAAGGAGAACAAATATTATGGGTAAGGTAGTAGTTATGGATCATCCGCTGATTCAGCACAAGATTGGAATTATGAGAAGAACCGACACAGGTTCAAAGGATTTCAGAACACTTGTCAGCGAGGTTGCGATGCTTGAGTGCTACGAGGCAACAAGAGATCTGGAGCTTACAGATGTGGAGATTGAGACTCCTATCTGTAAGGCCACTGTAAAGGAATTAAAGGGCAAAAAGCTTGCAGTTGTTCCTATCTTAAGAGCCGGACTTGGTATGGTGGAGGGCATGCTTGAGCTCATCCCTGCCGCAAAGGTTGGACACATCGGCATGTATCGTGACCCGGAGACAGCAGAGCCTATCGAGTACTATTGCAAGCTTCCGGCAGACTGCGCAAACAGAGAGGTATTTGTGGTAGATCCGATGCTCGCAACAGGTGGTTCAGCAGTGGCAGCACTTGATATGCTCAAAAAGCGCGGTGTGAAAAACATCCACTTTATGTGCATAATTGCAGCTCCTGAGGGAGTAAAGAGACTCACAGAGGCACATCCTGATGTGGATGTATATATAGGAGCGCTCGATGATCATCTCAATGAGCACAAATATATTGTGCCGGGACTCGGAGATGCAGGAGACAGAATTTTCGGAACCAAGTAATAAAATGTGTGATAGACCATATTGAATGGAGGTGTATATATGGGAGCTTCGGAAAAGAGAAAGGATTATATCTCATGGGATGAGTATTTTATGGGCATAGCGATGCTTTCAGGCATGCGCTCGAAGGATCCGAATACCCAGGTGGGTGCGTGCATAGTGGACCCGGAGCACAAGATACTCTCCATGGGCTATAACGGCTTTCCTCTTGGCTGCTCAGATGATGAGTTCACCTGGGCCAGAGAGGGAGAGGATAACAAGTATTTCTATTCTACACACAGCGAGCTCAATGCCATCTTAAACTACAGGGGCGGAAGCCTTGAGGGAGCGACCATATATGTCACCCTGTTTCCGTGCAATGAGTGCGCTAAGGCAATCATACAGTCCGGCATCAGGGAAGTAGTCTACGACTGTGACAAATACGAGGGCACGGCCAGCGTGACAGCTTCAAAGAGGATGCTGAGGGCAGCGGGGGTTACAATTCGCAGGTATGAGCACACAGGCCGTGAGGTGACGCTTGTGCTGTAGCACTTGTGGTGTACACAGAGACTTTTGACATGGGAGCATTCGTTGTGGATAGTGATAATACTGCAATTGTTATGTCAAATTGACGTGATTTAACATGAAACGCATGTATTTTTTATGCATTTTACACATAAAAATGTAGACAAAAGCAATAAAAATGATATAATAATTTGTATATGAAAAGAGATAATAAGAAAGAGGTAATGAATGCACTTATCATGGTTTTCCAGTTTGGAATCAACATGATTGTGCCGATATTTCTCTGCACACTGGCCGGTGTGTGGATTGGGAAAAAGACCGGAGCGGACTGGGTAACTGTTCCATTGTTTTTCATTGGAGCGTTTGCGGGGGCAAACAATATATACCGTATGGTTCAAAAATTCCTGAAGCCAGAGGATGATGGCAGAGCCGTCAGACAGACACCGGGCAGGCAGAGTACTACGGAAACAGAGATATCAGACAGTATTAGCAGGGTAGAGAAGGATGTTAAAAAGAATAAATGACGCATTGCCGGGACTTGTATTTGGGATAGTTTTTTACGGGATTGTTGTGCAGCTTATTGGGGTATGGTTTGTCACAGACAAAATTTCATATTCTATCGGCTTATGGTATGGGATAGCGATAGCTGTTGGTATGGCTGTCAATATCGCCACAGTCATATATGACGCGACCGCCATATATGGACAAAAGGATGCCAATCGCAGGATCGTAGCAAAATCACTTTTAAGGTATATTGTTGTTGCGGTCCTGTTATTTATATTGGGACTATTTGATTTTGGAAATCTGATAATGGCCTTTGTCGGTATGCTGGGACTCAAGATTTCAGCGTATTTACAGCCTTTATTTATGAAGGTGACAGACAGATTTTCCGGGAGAAGTGATGCATCTTCCGCCGGCGAAATGGAGACAGAGTAGCGAAACAGCAGGTAAACTTAATAAGGAGGAGGTGATAATGTGAATCAGGCGATTTTACTGGAAAGTAACGCAGACAATATCGACTTTATGATCCATGGTATTTTTTCGATAAAGGTATTCGGTCAGGAGGTCTGGATTACCACATCGCATGCCTGTATCCTCATAGTGATGGCCATTATGGTCATATTCGCTATAGTGGCAAACAGGAAGCTTAAAAAAGCAAAGGAAGTACCGGACGGCTTTCAGAATATCATCGAGCTCATCGTAGAGATGCTCGACAAGATGGTTGAGGGAACCATGGGTAAGTGGGCTCCGAGGTTTGTAAACTACATCAGCACGGTTTTTATATTTATACTGATGAGTAATATCTCAGGCTTGTTTGGTTTAAGACCACCGACAGCCGACTACGGAACCACACTGGCGCTTGCACTTATTACATTTTTCATGATCAGATTCAATAAGGCTAAGCATCAAAGCGCAAAGGATATCTGGACCGGTATGTGTTCACCACTGCCGCCGTGGCTGCCTATATGGGCGCCAATCAACATTATCAGTGAGATTGCAATTCCTATCTCATTATCATTGCGTTTGTTCGCCAATGTGTTGTCAGGAACTGTTATCATGGCGCTGGTATATGGTCTGCTAAGGTTTATAGCCATAGCGTGGCCGTCAGTACTGCATGTATACTTTGATTTGTTCTCAGGAGCAATTCAGACATATGTATTCTGTATGCTGACAATGACATACGTTACACAGGCATGTGAGACGGATGAGTAAAACTATAAGATGTATTTTTAGGAGGATTCAATTATGGATATCAATGGACAGGATTTAATCAGAGCATGCTCAGCAATCGGTGCAGGTTTGGCAGTTATCGCCGGAATCGGACCTGGTGTTGGACAGGGTATCGCAGCAGGACATGGTGCAGCAGCCGTAGGACGTAACCCGGGAGCAAGAGGACAGATTATGTCAACCATGCTTTTAGGACAGGCGGTTGCAGAGACAACAGGTCTTTATGGTCTCGTTGTTGCATTACTTTTACTTTTCGTTCATCCGCTCGGATAGTATATTATGGTTTGCCGCAGAGGATTACCGTGCGGCGATACAGCCAACGGAAAGGAGAGTAAAAGTTGTTAGCACAGGGATATACATTTTTGTTTAATCTGGATGCGCAGTTGCTCTTTGATACAGTACTTTTGGCAGTTGCAGTATTTTTCCTTTTCATGCTGATGTCGTATCTGCTTTTCAACCCTGCAAGGAAGCTGTTAAAGGACAGGCAGGACAGGATAGAAAGCGATATAAACACAGCTGTTGCCGACAAGGAAAGTGCCGCAGCACTAAAGGCAGAGTACGAGGGAAAGCTTAAGGACATCGATAAAGAGGCCGAGGCTATTCTCACAGAGGCGAGACAGAAGGCGCTTAAAAACCAGAACAAGATTGTGGATGATGCAAAGGAAGAGGCTTCACGCATCATAAAGAGAGCCAGAGAAGAGGCAGAGCTTGAGAAGAAGCATGCCATGGATGATATGAAGCAGGAGATGATACAGATAGCATCGCTTATGGCACAAAAGGCTGTCGCAGCTTCGATCACCACAGACATTCAGGATACACTCGTTGAAGAGACACTTAAGGAAATGGGAGAATCAACATGGCTAAGCTAGTATCTAAGGTATACGGTGATGCATTGTTTGAGGCTGCCCTTGAGGACAACAGGCTATCCAGCCTGTCTGACGAGGTAACAGCAGTAAAGGAAATCATTGCTGCAAATGATGACCTCTCAAAGCTGATGGATCATCCGCAGATTGATAAAGAAGAAAAGGTCAGAATCATCGAAGAAATATTTGGGGGAAGAGTTTCAGCGGAGCTGGTAGGGCTTATGAGGATGATTATAGAAAAGAATCACTACAAAGAGCTTACCTTAGTTTTCGACTACTTTCTTGACAGAGTCAAGGAGTACCAAAATATCGGAACAGCATATGTCACATCTGCATTTGAGCTTTCAAAGGAGCAGAAGCTTGCTGTGGAGAAACGACTTCTTGACACGACAAAATACGTGAAATTTGAGATGCATTTTGAGGTGGATACCGCGCTCATAGGCGGTATGAAAATCAGAATCGGGGACAGAGTGGTGGATTCATCTGTCAGCAGCAGATTAGAAAGACTCACCCGCGATTTGACAAAAATACAATTGAAAGTAGGTGAATGCGCTCCATGAATCTAAAGCCGGAAGAAATCAGCTCAGTAATAAAGGAGCAGATTAAAAGATACGCTTCCCAGCTCGAAGTCGCTGATGTAGGAACAGTCATTCAGGTGGCAGACGGAATCGCACGTATTCATGGTCTTGAGAATGCGATGCAGGGAGAGCTTTTGGAATTTCCAGGGGAAGTATATGGAATGGTATTAAACCTCGAGGAGGACAATGTCGGTGCTGTTTTACTTGGACAGCAGCGCAATATCAACGAGGGAGATACAGTTAAGACCACAGGACGAGTGGTAGAGGTGCCGGTAGGCGATGCGATGCTCGGCCGAGTAGTAAATGCGCTCGGACAGCCAATCGACGGAAAGGGACCTATCCAGTCGGACAAATATCGTCAGATAGAGAGAGTAGCATCGGGAGTTATCTCGAGAAAGTCAGTAGATACACCGCTTCAGACCGGTATAAAGGCTATTGACTCAATGGTTCCTATCGGACGAGGACAAAGAGAGCTTATTATCGGAGACAGACAGACCGGAAAGACGGCTATCGCGATAGATACCATAATCAACCAGAAGGGACAGGGTGTGAAATGTATCTATGTAGCCATCGGTCAGAAGGCTTCTACGGTTGCATCCATAGTAAATGAGCTCGAGGAGTTCGGAGCCATGAGCTACACGACAGTAGTGGCTGCGACAGCATCAGAGCTTGCACCGTTACAGTATATCGCACCATACTCAGGCTGCGCTATAGGCGAGGAATGGATGGAAAACGGACAGGATGTGCTCATAGTTTACGATGATCTGAGTAAGCATGCAGCAGCATACCGTACGCTGTCGCTCCTTTTAAAGAGAGCGCCCGGACGAGAGGCTTATCCGGGAGATGTTTTCTATCTCCATTCAAGGCTTCTGGAGAGAGCAGCGAGACTGTCAGACAAGCTGGGTGGAGGTTCACTCACAGCCCTTCCTATCATTGAGACACAGGCGGGTGATGTATCGGCATATATCCCGACCAATGTTATCTCAATCACAGACGGTCAGATATATCTCGAGACAGAGATGTTCAACGCTGGCTTCAGACCTGCCATAAATGCAGGACTTTCAGTTTCACGAGTTGGAGGCTCGGCACAGATAAAGGCAATGAAAAAGATTGCAGCACCTATCCGAGTAGAGCTGGCTCAGTACAGAGAGCTTGCAGCGTTCTCACAGTTTGGCTCAGAGCTTGATGCAAGCACCGCAGAGCAGCTCGCACAGGGAGCACGAATCAAGGAGATTTTAAAGCAACCGCAGTACAAGCCGATGCCTGTAGAGAAGCAGGTTATCATAATATACGCTGCGACAAAGAAGTATCTTATCGATATCAAAATCGAGGATATTTTAAGATTTGAGGCAGAGCTGTTTGATTTCATTGATACCAGATATCCTGAGATTCCTGAAGCAATCAGGGAGAAAAAGGTGATGGACGATGATACGGAGCAGGCACTTATAAAGGCAATCGAGGAATGCAAAAAGCAGTTCCGTTAGACGGTTGGATATTAGTAGAAGGCAGGTGGTAAAATGGCTTCGATGCGAGACATAAAGCGCAGAAAAAGCAGTATTACAAGTACTCAGCAGATCACAAAGGCCATGAAGCTCGTTTCTACCGTCAAGCTGCAAAAGGCGAGAGCACATGCGGAGGCAACAGATCCGTATTTCAACTATATGTACAGGACAGTAAGCTCGATGCTTGCAAAGAGCGGCAATCTGGAGCACCCATACTTAAAGGCCGGTGATTCGCCAAGGAAGGCGGTAGTTGTTTTGACATCAAACCGCGGACTGGCAGGCGGATACAACAGCAATATAGTAAAGCTCATCACACACGGGGACTTCAAAAAAGAAGAGCTCGACATATACGCTGTGGGAGCAAAGGGTGAGGAGCTGCTTACGTCAAAGGGCTATCATATAGTTGAGAGTGCACCGGAGATGATGGAGGACCCGACCTACGAGGATGCTGCGGCACTTTGCAAAAGAGTGTTAAAGGCATTTACAGACGGTCAGGTGGGGGAAATTTATCTCGCATATACCCATTTCAAAAACACAGTTACACAGGAGGCAAAGCTCATAAAGCTTTTGCCGGTGGAGCTGGATGAGAGTGTGGCAGATGAGAAAGAGGACTCCAATATTCTCATGAATTTTGAACCGAATCCGGAGGAGGCTTTGGAGCTTATTATTCCAAAATATGTGACAAGCCTGTTTTACGGAGCACTGGTGGAGTCATTTGCCAGTGAAAACGGAGCCAGAATGCAGGCGATGGATTCTGCTACGAGCAATGCAGAGGATATGATCAGTGATCTGACATTGAAATATAACAGAGCGCGTCAGGGCTCAATCACGCAGGAGCTTACAGAGATAATTGCAGGAGCTAATGCGATAGAGTGATACATGCATATCCGGTCATGGGAAGGCAGGCATGTGTGTCTGTGAATGGCCAAAAAGGCGAGTGTATCATATGAATTAAAAAAGAAGGAGAAACTATAAATGGCAGATAAAAATGTAGGTAAAATCATACAGGTTATCAGTGCCGTTCTGGATATCAAGTTTTCAGATGGTAATCTGCCTGAGATAAACGATGCAGTCGAGGTGCCGCTGAAAAACGGCGGAAAGCTGGTCGTTGAGGTTGCACAGCATCTGGGCGACGATACAGTCAGATGTATCGCCATGGGACCTACTGATGGTCTCGTCCGCGGCATGGACGCTATCGCAACAGGAGCACCTATTTCTGTGCCGGTGGGGGAGAATACACTTGGAAGAATGTTCAATGTGCTCGGAGAGCCTATCGACGAGGTTGAGCCTCCACAGACAGAGGAGAAATGGGCAATCCACAGACCTGCGCCTAGCTTTGAGGAGCAGGCTACATCGCAGGAGATGCTTGAGACAGGAATAAAGGTTGTAGATTTGCTCTGCCCATACCAGAAGGGTGGAAAAATCGGACTCTTCGGAGGTGCCGGAGTAGGAAAGACGGTGCTCATCCAGGAGCTTATCCACAACATCGCTACACAGCATGGTGGATATTCAGTATTTACCGGTGTAGGAGAGCGTACACGAGAGGGAAATGACCTGTACTACGAGATGAAGGAGTCAGGTGTTATCGACAAGACCACCATGGTGTTCGGACAGATGAACGAGCCACCTGGAGCACGTATGAGAGTTGCCCTGGCAGGACTTACGATGGCAGAGTATTTCCGTGACAGAGGCGGCAAGGATGTGCTTCTCTTTGTGGACAATATCTTCCGTTTCACACAGGCAGGTTCAGAGGTATCAGCACTTTTAGGACGTATGCCTTCAGCCGTTGGTTACCAGCCGACACTGCAGACAGAGATGGGAGCTCTTCAGGAGCGTATCACATCAACAAAGAACGGTTCAATCACATCGGTTCAGGCCGTATATGTGCCTGCAGATGACCTTACAGACCCGGCACCGGCGACTACCTTCGCACATCTCGATGCCACGACAGTACTTGAGCGTTCTATCGCAGAGCTTGGTATTTATCCGGCTGTAGACCCGCTGGCATCCACATCGCGTATCCTTGATCCGCGTATCGTGGGACAGGAGCATTTTGAGGTGGCACACGCTGTCCAGGAGATACTCCAGAAGTACAAGGAGCTGCAGGATATCATCGCAATCCTCGGTATGGATGAGCTCTCAGAGGAGGATAAGCTTGTAGTAAGCCGTGCACGTAAGGTGCAGCGTTTCCTGTCACAGCCGTTCTTCGTAGCAGGACAGTTTACAGGACTCGAGGGCAAATATGTGCCTATCGCCGAGACCATCAGAGGCTTTAAGGAGATACTCGAAGGAAAGCATGATGATGTACCGGAGAGCTATTTCTTAAACGTTGGAAGCATAGATGAAGTCCGTGCCAAGATGCAGTAATGTGAGGTGATTTCATGGCAGATAACATTTTTGACATAGAAATAATCACACCGGACAGGGTGTTCTACAAGGGAGAGACAGATTTCCTCGAGTTCAATACCCAAAACGGAGAGATTGGGGTATACAAAAACCATATACCGCTCACGACAGTGCTTGCACCGGGAATCGTGACTATTCATAATGGCGATGAGGAGAAAATAGCCGCAATCCATTCAGGCTTTGCGGAAATACTTGGAGACAAGGTCACATTTCTCGCAGAGCTTGCAGAGTGGCCTGATGAGATAGACATAGACCGCGCACAGGCCGCAAAGGAGCGGGCAGAGCAGCGCCTTTCAAATCACACAGCAGAGATTGATGTGAAGAGAGCAGAGTTTGCACTCAGGAAGGCACTTATCAGAATAGATGTGGCACATCATATGTAATTATAAAATCCCGGAATCTGCAGGTAAGCGGATTTCCGGGATTTTTAATTTTTTATAAGAAGACGGTAAAGCATTTTTCTCTTTCCAATCCGGCTGATAGGCATAGTTTCCCCGAAAGATATGATATTCTTTCGGGGAAATTTTTAGAAAATTATTTTTTTATGTAAAAAATGAAACATGGTCATGTCCTGACACGGTGGGATTTGCGGAACTGCTGTGGCGATTCATGAAAATTTTTCTGGAAGGACTGCGAAAAATAGCTGGTAGAGGAAAACCCGATACATCCGGCAATCTCTTCGATGCTGTGATTGGTTGTGAGCAGCAGGTCACGCGCAGACGCTAGCCGAACTTCGTTCAGGTAAGCGATGGGAGATTTCCCGTACAGCTCTGTAAAACGGTGTGAAAGGTAATATTTTGAGAGACTGCAGTTTTCGGCAAGCGAATCCAGAGAGATCATGCTCTGGTAATTGTGCTCGATAAAGCGTTTTACCTTGTGGCATTCGTGGCTGCTGTTCTGCGCATCCACCACTTCATAGGATACATGGTCTTTCCGGCAGAAATATAAAATTAAAATATCCAGATAATGCTGGCAGATCTCTGCGTAGCGGTCCTGTTTGTTATGCATTTCCCGCAGGATATTTTCAAAACACTGGCGGATAAAAGGCGAGTTTGCAGAAGCCGGGACATGAATGTATTCCGGTTCTTTGTCAGTATTCAGTTTTAATCCTTCCACCCCGAGCACATAATAATCCAGTGGATTTTCCGGATCGGAAAACTCTGTGTGTGTTACCTGTGCACCGATCACGACAAGGCTGTTTGAGGAGACAGGAAGAGATTCATTTTCAATCAGCATGCGTCCGGTGCCGTCTTTAATAAAGAAGATTTCCGTAAAATGATGGCTGTGGGGAAACGAAGTCCAGTCATTTTCAAATTTGGATGCTGATATGGAAAGCAGGCGGAAATGGATTTCCGGCTGTACCTCATTATCCAGATTAAATTTGCGGTTACTCATGGAAAATACACTCCTTTCATGTCATAATTGCAATGATTTCCTAGTTAAAATGGAACGATGTTGTACTAAGTATACAATGAAAAAAACAAAATAACAAGATTTTTAAAATAAAGCAAGAATTATAAAATATAAAGCAATATATGGATAGGAAAAAGAGATGGCGTACTCTATAATAACAAATGTAAGGAAGGAAACATAAGAATTTATAGTAAAAAATAACAAAAATGGGAGGTTACTATGAAGAAAAAAATTTTATGTACAATGATGAGTATGGTAATGGTAGCATCTTTATTTGCAGGGTGCGGTACAGATTCAGGAAAGGAGAATTCTGCGTCAGATACCAGCAAGACAAAAGAAGCTGGAACAACAATCAGTGTAGCTGCTATTGAGACAGCTTATGGTTCTGAAATGTGGCAGAAAGTGGCAGATGCATTTACAGAAGAAACCGGAATTAAAGTAGAACTTACAACAGATAAAAAATTAGAGGATGTAATTGGACCATCCATGCAGGGAGGCGAATACCCGGATGTTATTCATCTGGCCACGGGACGTGAAGCTGCGTTGACGGAACAGTTTATTAAGGGACATATGATTACTGACATTACAGATGTTTTATCTATGAAAGTTCCGGGAGAAGACAAACTTGTTTCAGAGAAGATTGCAGGAGGATTTACAGACACATCATTGACCAATCCTTATGGTGATGGAAAGACATATCTTGCACCAATGTTTTATTCTCCATGTGGTCTGTTTTATAATGCAGGTCTTTTAGAAGAAAAAGGATGGGATGTTCCAAAGACATGGGATGAAATGTGGGAATTAGGAGATAAAGCAAAAGAAGAGGGAATTTACTTATTTACATATCCTACAACAGGTTATTTTGATGCATTCTTCTACGCACTGATGTATTCAGCAGGTGGTCCGGAATTTTTTGATAAAGCAACAAATTATGCGGAAGGCATCTGGGAAACTCCGGAAGCACAGACATGCTTTGATATTGTTGCAAAGTTAGCTGAGTACACAAATCCTATTACACCGGCACAGGCAAATGATCAGGACTTTACACAGAACCAGCAGTTGGTACTTGATAATAAGGCAATTTTCATGCCAAATGGAACCTGGATTGTCGGTGAAATGGCAGATGCTCCTCGTGCAGATGGATTTAAGTGGGGTATGACAGCTCTTCCGGCGGTAAAAGCGGGAGGAGACAGTTATAGTTATACATGGTTTGAGCAGGCATGGATTCCTTCTGGTGCAGAGCATCAGGATGCAGCAAAATTATTTATCTCATATTTATACAGTGATAAAGCATGTGAAATTTTTGCAAAAGCAGGAGCTATTCAGCCGGTATTAGGAATTGCAGATAAATTAGAAGGTGATAATGTCATGTTTTATTCTATCTATGATAATGGAGCAAAGGCAGCCATGGGCAATTTTGCATCATTTGAAGCAATTCCGGGTATTGAAGTACGTACTGTATTCTTTGACCCTGTAAACTCTTTGGTATCAGGAGATATGACAGAGCAGGAGTGGATTGATGGAATTATTTCGGCAAGTGACCAGATGCGGGCAAATTTGAAATAAGAGTTTTTAGTTTGCCTTAATGCTATAGTGGTAAAAATGAGTCGGCGGACAGAATTTTTGTCCGCCGAATTTTAAATAGTACGGTTTGTTTGAAAGGAACGTGAAAGTATGAAAAAAGCCAGAGGACGAAGCGGTTTTTTGGCGGTATGCATAGCACCAGCAGTAATTTTATTTTTTGTGTTTATGATATTGCCTACCTTAAATGTATTCCGGATGTCGTTATTTGAAAAAGGTGCATATTCACCGAATGAAACATTTGTTGGCCTGAAAAATTTTAAAACATTAATATCGGATACTAATTTTATAAGGTCCATGCAAAACATGATTTTACTTATTGTTGTTGTTACAATAGTTACCTTTGCATTTGCACTTGTTTTTGCAGGCATTCTGTCAAGAGAACAAATCAGGGGACAGAATTTTTTCCGTATTATTTTTTATATTCCCAATATTTTATCGGTTGTAGTAATTGCAGGTATTTTTTCTGCAATTTATAAGCCGGAGAACGGAATGCTAAACAGTATTATCGGACTGTTTCATAAAATGGAGAACCCGATTTTGTGGAAAGGTGAATCGCTTGTGATCGTCAGTCTTATTATTGCAATGATCTGGCAGGCGATTGGTTACTATATGGTCATGTACATGGCATCTATGGCGAGTGTGCCGAAAAGCCTGTATGAAAGTGCCGGATTAGATGGTGCAGGCAGGCTCGTTCAGTTTTTTCAGATTACAATTCCGTTGATCTGGACTAATATTCGTACAACATTAACATTTTTTATTATTTCTACTATTAATATGGCATTTCTTTTTGTAAAAGCTATGACTTCAGGTGGCCCAAACGGAGCTTCTGAAGTGTCACTAAGCTATATGTATGGACAGAAGGATGCCGGATTATATGGATACAGTATGGCAATAGGTGTTGTAATATTTATTTTCTCGTTTGCATTGTCTGCACTTGTAAATAAAGTTACAGAGCGTGAACCACTGGAGTTTTAAGGAGAGAAAATATGAGAGAGAAAAATAATCCGAATTCTGCGGAACGGTTGTATAAATTTTTTATCTATTTAGTTTTAATAATGCTTGCAGTCAGTATTATTATTCCGGTGGCATGGGTGTTTATGGCATCCATTAAGCAAAATAAAGAGTTTTATGGAAATCCGTGGACTTTGCCGGAGGGTTTTTATTTTCAGAACTTTATTGATGCCTGGAATACAGCAAAAATGGGAGATTACATGTTAAACTCCGTATTGGTTACAGCTTTGGCACTTGTAATTCTTTTAATTGTTGCACTGCCGGCAGCTTACTGTTTGTCACGTTTTAAATTTAAAGGAAGCAAATTTTTAAATGCGGCTTTTATGGGTGGTCTTTTTATTAACGTGAATTATATTGTTGTTCCAATTTTTTTGATGCTGCGAGATGGGGACAATTGGCTGAAATCAGTAATTGGGAAAAGTTTTCTGTTAAATAATCTGGTCATACTTGCAATCGTATATGCTGCGACAGCACTTCCGTTTACAATTTATCTGTTGTCAGGGTATTTTTCAACATTGGCACATGATTATGAAGAGGCGGCATATATTGATGGAGCAGGTTATAGTACAACGATGTGGAAAATTATTTTCCCAATGGCAAAACCATCTATTATTACAGTAATCTTGTTTAATTTTCTTTCTTTTTGGAATGACTGTTGGTGGTTTAAAGGGTTTATGAGAAGGGAGATTAAAATGGAATTTGGGAAAAAGCATACAAAATGCAGAATAATTTTAATGGCAGCTCTTTTTATTGCCGGAATAAGCCTGTCTGTTTTTGGATGGGGTATGACAGGAAAAATAACAGGTTTAGGAATTATGCTTATTGGAATTATCTGTTTATTAATGGCATTGTGGATTTATAATTGCCCTTTTGCAGAAAAGAAGAAAAGAATGTAATTATATGGATGAAATAGAGTGAGGAAGAAAAATGAGTGAGAAAAATACAGGCCGTGTCACAATTCCTACAAATCTGGACGTTGTTCCAGAAACAATTGAATTAATGAAACGCTGGGGTGCGGATGCAATCCGCGACTGTGACGGAACAGAATTCCCGGAAGAGCTGACAAAGACCGGGGCAAAGATTTATGCAACTTACTACACCACGAGAAAAGATAATGAGTGGGCGAAGGCAAACCCGGATGAGGTGCAGCAGTGTTATATTATGAGTGGATTTTATACGGCTGTTGAAAGCGAACTGCAAATTCCTTTGATGAAGGGGATTTCGGAGGAGTTAATGCAGGTCAATACAAGAGATGATATTAAACGATGGTGGGAAGTCATTGACCGTTCCACAGGTCAGGTGGTATCGACAGCGCAGTGGGAATACAACGGGGAGTCAGGGTGTGTCTGTATTCATGAGGCAGAACCATTTCATGAATATACTGTAAGCTTTCTGGCGTACATTATCTGGGATCCGGTACATATGTATAATGCAGTGACAAATGACTGGAAGGATTTTGAACATCAGATTACATTTGACGTAAGACAGCCGAAAACACATAAATATTCCATGGAGCGTCTGCGCAAGTTCTGCGCAGAGCATCCATATGTCAATGTCATCCGCTATACGACGTTTTTCCACCAGTTTACATTAATGTTCGACGAACTAAAGAGGGAGAAATATGTGGACTGGTATGGTTATTCCGCATCAGTAAGCCCTTATATTTTAGAACAGTTTGAAAAAGAAGCTGGCTATAAATTCCGCCCGGAATATATTATCGATCAGGGATATTATAATAACCAGTACCGTGTGCCGAGCAAAGAATATAAGGATTTTCTGGCATTCCAGCGCAGGGAAGTTGCAAAGCTTGCAAAAGAGATGGTTGACATCACACATGAATGCGGCAAAGAGGCAATGATGTTTTTGGGGGATCACTGGATCGGAACAGAACCATTCATGGAAGAGTTTGCAACGATCGGTCTTGACGCAGTGGTAGGAAGCGTTGGAAACGGAAGTACACTTCGTCTGATCTCTGATATTGAAGGTGTAAAATATACAGAAGGAAGATTCCTTCCATACTTTTTCCCGGATACCTTCCATGAGGGCGGAGATCCTGTCAAGGAAGCAAAGGAAAACTGGGTGACAGCACGCCGTGCCATCTTAAGAAAACCAATCGACCGTATCGGATATGGCGGATATTTAAAGCTTGCATTAGATTTCCCGGAGTTTTTGGACTATGTGGAGAGCGTGTGCAATGAATTCCGTGAACTGTATGAGAATGCAAAAGGAACAACACCGTACTGTGTGAAGAAGGTTGCTGTTTTAAATAGTTGGGGCAAAATCCGAAGCTGGGGCTGTCATATGGTACACCATGCTCTATATCAGAAACAGAATTACAGTTATGCGGGAATTATCGAGGCATTAAGCGGAGCACCGTTTGATGTAAAATTTATTTCCTTTGATGATATTTTAAAAGATAAGAACATATTAAAGGATATTGATGTCATTATCAATGTCGGGGACGGGGATACGGCACACACTGGAGGGGCAGTCTGGGAGAACCCGGTTATTTCCGCAGCCATTCGTGAATTTGTTTATCAGGGTGGAGGCTTTATCGGTGTTGGGGAACCGGCAGGACACCAGTATCAGGGACATTATCTGCAGCTTGCCGATTTAATTGGTGTGGAAAAAGAAACCGGATTTACCTTAAATTACGACAAGTATAACTGGGAAGAACACAAAAATCATTTTATTCTCGCGGATACGACAAAGCCGGTCGACTTCGGAGAGGGCAAGAAGAACATGTTTGCCTATGAGGGAACAGAAATTCTTGCGCAGAGGGATAAAGAGGTGCAGATGGCAGTCAATGAATTTGGCGAGGGCCGCTCGGTTTATATCAGCGGACTGCCTTATAGTTTTGAGAACAGCAGAATTCTTTATCGGAGTATTTTGTGGAGTACACATGGCGAAAGTTTATTACATCAGTGGTTTAGTACAAATTTCAATGTGGAAGTACATGCATATGTAAAAAATGGCAAATTCTGTGTTGTAAATAATACCTACGAGCCACAGAATACGGTTATCTATCGCGGAGATGGAAGCAGTTTTGCGTTGAAAATGGAGGCAAATGAGATTAAATGGTACGCTGTTTAATCAGGAGATATAAAGAGAGAATGCGGAAGATTTTCATAATGTCATAGGGAATCGTATAGAAAAGAT
>ENA-ORUI01000401-ORUI01000401.1-human-gut-metagenome-genome-assembly--contig:-NODE-401-length-55645-cov-9.596348_pt1 | contig 55645 bp, 58 predicted proteins | sample MGYA00242078_ERZ509205 | MGnify/ENA primary metagenome ERZ509205 (study PRJEB26280, sample SAMEA2338828) | human gut metagenome | biome: human gut; feature: human-associated habitat; material: faeces... | reverse complement strand
AGAACCCTAACGAAAGACCCTAAAAAGTAAAGACCCTAAAAAACTTTGAATACCCAAACTAAAACCAGCATTAGAGAATGAATAGCTCTTCTGCTGGTTTTATTTTTGTGTTTCAAAATAAGTTTCATGAACTATCAATGAGAGTTAATGCATGAAACTAGATATGTATGGTATTTTTCTGTTATCGAGAGGGAGGCAAGAGATTATGAATGATATTAATAACAATAAGCTGACAGAGAAAATAATGGAGGTATACAAAAAGGATAGTAGAGCAGCTGAGATATTGGCGAAGGAGTTGACATACAGATGTCCAAAACAGCTATATGTAAATATTCGTGAATGGATAAATGGCGAAGAGATTTCTGATATCTATATTGGAAATTATTCAATCCCATTTATTTTGTGTTTATGGGGAAGAGATGATTTCGTAAGGGCACTAGATGTAATGATTGAATTAAGTGAAGGGCATGTTAAGCAGGCAGAGACGAAAATCTGGGATATGCGGAGGTAGTATGTTATGGAATATAAAATTCATTCTACCCGATATAAAGATCTTAGTGATGATCATCTTTATTCAATGTACAGAGAATCAAATTATAGCAAATTAAAAGAAGATGAGAAGCTTGATCTTGTACAGGAAACGGTAAATCGTGATGCACTTGAGAGAGGGGAAATAAGTGCGCCAGAAGTACGGTTTGTAGATTTACCGGTAAATGAAAGTGGAAATTCTATAGATGGAATAATTAATATCAATAGAGATATGGCTGTTTATGGAGTTCAAAATTATGAGTATAAAGGTAAAAATATACATCACGATATTGCTGACTATAACATGCAGACACTTAATACTGCAATTCATGAGAATGTACACTGCTTTCAAGAACAGGTAATTGATGGGACGATTGATATTGAGGATGTGCAATTAAAACAAGAGTATCAGGCGAATGAGTTTACATGTTCATTGATTAATATAAATGGAAAGACTCAATTAGGGTGTCAATATCTTATGGGAGAGAGCGCACTTGGATATTATATGTATTATTTCCAGGCGACAGAAAGAGATGCATATATTAATGCTGAAAAAAAGACAGGCATGATAATAAGTCAATTGATTCAAAAGTATGGGAGCGAATTATCTTTTGATGAATATGAGAAATCATTAGAGAGTAATGGTTATCTGGCAAGAGAAAGTGAAGCAATAAAAATATTTAATAATCCTAATATTGTAAAGGATATAAATCAGGTCTTACAAAACCAGTGCTATGGTACTGATGTGCAGGTTGATCAAAGAACAGAGAATATGGTAAAAGCAGAAATGATGGCATCTTATAACTTTTTAACAGATAATTTTTCAGCAAATAGGGAGGAGAAAACCATGTCATTTAATCCAAAATCAGTTAGTTTAGAAGAGTACAATCAAAAATTAAGAGACTCTGTAAATGCTTATTATAATCATGCAATTAACGATCCTAATATTTCAAAGGAAGAAGCTGTTCAATCAACTAGTGAGATGAGTGAGAGATATTTAGATGCTGCACAGGAATTTCAAAATGAGCAGTCGCAAGGCAATGAGATCACCTCGGGTTTCGATGTATCCGAAATAACTGAGAACAGTATAGAGTACGATGGTGGAGTAGAGGATGATTGTGGAATAGAGGATGATGGCTTGAGTTTTTAAGGAGGTAGGTATGTCTTTTGATTATAGGAACAAGTATCTGGAAACAATAGGAGAGAATGAGAAAAATAATGGTGTATATTCAAAAACTATATTTGGACAGGATATACAAGAGAATCCGGTACCAGTATGGACTTCAGATAAATTATCAAATCCTTATGTCGTTTTTAAAGACTCTAAATCGAAAAAATCAATCGGAATAAGCCGTGATAAACTGGCACTTGGAATGTTGGCACTTGGAGTGCCGGGAAGTGGAAAAACAAATTTTTTTAATATTAATCTCAATAGAATATTAGAGACAATGGAGAATGATGATGTCATTGTAATATTTGATACTAAAGGAGATTATCTTTCGGAGTTTGGAAATAAGATACCTGAATCGGAGAAAATAGTTATTGGAAATGGGGAGGAGTATCGGAATATTACAAATTACCATAATATATTTGCAGAGATCATGCCTAGGGGAGCAGATGGGAAGTTGGTATATTCTTATGATTCTGATGTGGATGCTTTAGATATTTCAAAGCAATTATTTAGTAATATGAAGAGTGAATCTCAGCCAATATTCCCTGCAATGTCGGAGCAGATATTTGCGGCGGTGCTTATATATTATATGCGCACATTTTGGAAGAATGACCAATCAAAACTAAATAATAGAGATTTAATACATTTTTTTTCTTCGGGTACAAACGAAGATTTAAAAAAAATCTTTAATCTTGATTATATGCGAGATCAGAGGAGCTGTATGGATTATATTGCCGGTAAAAATAATCAGACACAAGGTGTAAACAGTTATATTGGTTCGATATTGAGAACGATGTTCATCGGCCCTTTTAAAGAGGGAAATCATGATAGGGAATTTTCAATGAGGGATGTTATGTATGGGAATCAGAAAAAGGTTGTATTTATCGAATATGATTTGCAAAAAGGATATGCGCTTGCTCCTATGTATGGTCTTATTATTGACAGAGCTCTTGCATATGCGCTTGGTGGGAGAGGAGAAAATAAGAAGAATAAGTATTTTTTGTTAGATGAAATGCTTCTTTTACCTAAATTAATGCATATACAGGATAGTGTTAATTTTGGTAGATCACAAGGAGTGAAGGTTATGTGCGGTTTGCAAAATATAATGGGTCTCGAGGATTTGTATGGCGAGGATGGTGCAAAAAATATTTTGGCATCATTTCAGAACATGGTAGTTTTTCGGGTAAATGATTTTGACACCAGACAGTTTGTAATTCAACGATTAGGAAAAAATTATTCAAATCATTCGTTGTCAGCACAGCAGGAAAATATGAATGTTCAGAGAGAAGGGAATACTATAGAAGATTGGCAATTGCTTTCTCTAAAGTTGGGTGAGGCGGTTGTATTGCTTGAAGGAGAGTCACCATTCTTTTTTACAATGCCGCTTTATAAGTGAAACAAGATAAAAGAGAAGGAAAATTGTTATGAATAATAAAAATATGATAATACGTGAATGTGAGCATATGAACAAAACTAGACAAGTAAAATATGGACAGGTTTCCTGTAATGAGTTCTTTAATACTATTCAGGGAGATTTGCTTATTTCGGGAAAAATGGCAAGAAATTGTAATCTGATGGATACACTTGTATATAGTTATTTTAATAAGAATGATTTTCCAACGATTATGTTTACAAGTAATGCTTTGACCATTGAAAGGTTGCAAAACAACACCTCAGCGAGTTGTAAGAAAGATGTAATTACATCATATTCGGATAATCGTAACTATATGCCTTTCTATGGTATGAATTCACAACAGATTATTAAATTTATTAGTGTCGTTGCTGATAAAATTGGATATAGTGGTTTGATGGGGAAAGTAATGATTTATGCTACAGCAATCTTAAATATTGTACAAACGCAGTATCCATTGTCACTTCCGGCTATTACAAAGCTAATAGAAGAAGATGATGAATTTATATCTAGTTTCGCACTTCAGGTTGGAGTGTCAAATGTGGTAGCGGATAACATAAGAGGAAATCATGAAGCAGGAATTGTGTTTAGGCGGATTTGTGAATATCTTGAAAGTGTGTTTTCGCATATCTATAAGTCCGGATATGACTCAAATTATAGTTTACAAAGTGGAATAAGGAGTAATATAGGTGGAATGGGAATGTATGTATGTTCTCCAAATCAGGAACTTATGAATTTGTATATGAAAGAGGAACTATATTGTGCTTTAGATAATGTTTCAAAAATACGAGTAATATTGGATGAAGTGCCATTTATAAATGAAAATGACGAATTGCTCAAATTCCTAATGAATGCAAAGTTACAAGGAAAAATTGAGTTGATTTTTGTGACGCAAAATGCGGAAAATGTAATAAATAGTGTATCAGATTTCGATTTTCAAAATATCATAATGTTTCAACATAATACAATGGCCTCAACTGATGAGGTTTCAAAAAAAATATTTGGAATGTATCAGTATTACTATCCCGTTCCGGGGAGAAGTGATACTCCACATGTGTTTTTTTCAATAAAGAATTCGATTCATTGGGAAATTCATTCGGATGAAAGAATGAGAGTGAGTTGTAAAGACTTGTCTGCAAAGCAATCTATAATGGGATATACATCTGAATATTTGGCTATAAAAACGACGTTTAACAATAATATTTATCTGGTAAGAACGGGAGAGTTCATACCGGATAAAGGTGAAATTGTTATATGCGGTATATAGGTTTCAAAAAAGGTTTCATAAGTAAATACCCTAAGTTCTATTAAAAATAGCTAGGGAGATTTAACATAGTATTAGAAAAAGCAAGGGAGGGAAATATATGGTGAGGCACAAAGGTAATATTTTTGAACAGGAAAGCTATAGAGGTGTTGGAATCAGAGAGGTATCGGCAGTCATGGTAACATTCATAACATTGTCATTACTATCGGGAATTGCAGCAGTTTGTATAATTGCTAATTTCAATGAGGTAACAGCAAGAATAGCGATATTTGTTGCTAATGCTTTGTCATCTGGGGTACCAATGTTGATTATCCTTATTGCTTTTATCTATTTTGTGGTAAGACTGAGGTTTAAATGGCACAGAAGATTTTGGAGGTGGTGAAGATGAATGATTACTGTGAAATAACGGTGTGGGGAGTAATAAAGAGATTCATTGAAGGATGGGTAGCGTTGGGGTGTTTGTTGGTAATTTATAGTTGTGTCAAATATCGTAAATACATAAGTGCAGTTTTTACAGATTCAATTTTAGGTTGGATTAATTTGGCAATACCTATATTAATAGCAATATTTGCAGTGGGATATATGATTAAATCATTAGTAAGATAACAAAGGAGAGATGATTATGATTAATACAGCGAGATATAAAAATTATGGACAGATGAATGAGCAGGCGAATGGTGAAACAATCGCGGATGAATATGTATGGCAGGGTGGCACATTAGTAAAAGTAAGTGAAGTAGAGGATGAAAATGGACCAATAATAAAAAGTGCACCTGAAAAAGTATTTGCCATATAACTGTTTTATGAGAGGAGTAATAAGAAGATGTACTGGTATGAAAAAGAAGCTGGAGCATTGTTGAAGTGCGAAAAAGACGGATTTATTCAGTTTATGAGGGAGTATCATCATGAAGACATGAAGATGTCATTTTTGTATGATAATCAGAATAGATTCTGTGTAAATATCGTAATTCCGGTAAAGATGTCTCCGGAAGAACCTTGGAGAAGTTTTACATTTCATATAGTATATATGCATGATCATCCAGGAAGAGGTGCGGATGGAATGTATGGTGGGTCAATCAGGGTTTATCCTTTGACTAAACTAAAACCTGGTTTTCACCATTTGGTAACTGACTCTGCAATGGGTATTCCATTTATATGTCAGACAAAGTCTGCTAATTCATGGGATGTAACAGGGTATAATGTTATGAAGCGTGTGTTGAGATGGATTGATGTATATTGTGTATGGAAAAAAACTGGAAAAGATATTGATCGTTAAAGGGAGAATGAATATGTTTAGAAATAAAGAAAAGTATCATGTATATATTACAAATAATACATTAAGAGGGATGATACTCGAAGTAGGAAGACATCCAAATAATGAGAGTATTATACAGATGCCAGGAATACGAATAGGAAATAATTTCTATTTTGACATGCTTGCCGATAGTGGAATTCATGCAACTTACACACCTACAATGTGTGAAAAGGATTATGAGTATACAGATCATTTGTCAACCAGAATAGCAGAAAACTATGATTTTTCAAAAGGAAAAATGACAGTTTCACAGGTACATAGACATCCGGACAATTGTTTAAAATTTAGTGCAGGAGATTATCCGGCAAACAGTAAGCTTGCAAAAAGATATGGTGGTGTTGTAAATGGATTGATGTTTGTTGATCCAGAATTTCGAGTAAAATTCTGGTATATTGATGAAGATGGAAGAGAAATAGAAGCGGATTATGAAGTTAACGATAAGATGGTAGCAGAGGCTATGCCATTAGTTGATATAGATAGGTTAAGGAGTGCTGTGGAGAAAAATGAAGCGAAAAGAAATGAAGCGGAAAGAAATAGTACAAAAGGAAAAGAAGATATTAAAGAAGATAGTAATGTCAATATAGACTTTGAGAAAGTTAAAGAAGAACTAATGCCTTATAAAGTGCTTATTCCAGCAGAATACCGTGATGAAAGCTATGAGGGAACGCTCATGGGGTATTATATACCTGAGACAAAAACATATAATATTATTCGTTCATCTGCAAATGGGATAATGAGAGATGGAATGGTGAGGCTTGGAGCTGCGTGCAGTGCAGATCATGCATTAAGAAAGCGTGAGAATACAGATTTTTCAGAAGTATATATTATCTGGTATGATGACGAACCAGTTGTATTTATTGGAAGTGAAAAAAAAGTAAATGTGGATATAGAATATTATTCAGAGATCAAAGATATATTTTCGCGTAATAAAGGAATTGTTGCAATGGATACAATTAGAAAAAAACAGGCAGTAATTGCAGGGATGGGATCAGGAGGATTTAAAATAGGTATTGAACTGGTAAGAGCTGGAATCGGATCATTAATTGTAGCTGATGATGATATTGTATCTTATCACAATGTCTGTAGGCATGAATGTGGCATACATGATGTTGGGCGATATAAAGTGGATTGTTTCAAGGAAAAAGCAGCAGATATAAACCCAAATTGTGTGGTTTACACATATCGTGAGTTGATACAGCATGTTGATCCAGAACTGTTAAAAGAAAATATATGGAAAGATTCAGTAATAATAAGTTGTGCAGATAATCGGCATTGTGGATATATATGTAATAAAATTTCAGATACATATAATATTCCTATGATAGATGCTGGGTGTGGACCAAGGGCCTCTACTGGGGAAGTGTTTTATTATAAACCGGATAGTGGTATGGCTTGTTATACCTGTACTTATGGAGAAGACAAAGGAATTGATTATAGTAATCAGGCTGTAAGACGTCAATTTTATGCAACGGAAAAAGAATTGGAAAAAGTGAATTTTCAACCAGGGATGTATCTTGACATAGAATTGGTTGCAATATTCACAGCAAAACTTGCTATTGATTTATTGATGGAAACTGATGAAGGCTATGAAATGAAAATTCTTCCATATATTAGTCAGTGCACGATATTACTTAATTATCCTATAGATAAGGATGTAAATCCATATATGCAAATTTTCGGAGAAGAGCCTTCAATAAAACCATTAATATGGAAATCTGTATCGGCAAAGAAAAATCCAAAGTGTGATTATTGTGGGAATACATAAGGAGGCGTGACCTATGAGTTGCGTATTAATCGAGGGAAAGAGATACTATAAGGATGATATAACAGGGAGAATTTCTTTGGATACAGCATCAAATGAAGAGGCAGAAAGAAGAGCACAGAGAAACCGTGTATGCTCATCACAGGTAGGTAATGGGAGTAATTATGGAAGAAAACAGGTAATTTTAACTATATTTATTATTGCATTATTATCTGGTAATTTGGCATTATTGTATAATCATTATCATGTTTCGAAAGCTCAGAATACAATATCTCAATATATGGATTCAAAAGATAATGAAAAAAGAAGCCATGAAAATAGAGAGCTTAGTTCGGAAACTATGAACAGTAATGAATATATAATGCCGGATAGTACAAGCAGATATCTTGAATTGACTGATGTGGAGAATATGGATAATGATACAATTCAGATGGTTATTTATGAGATATATGCTCGTCACGGACATGAATTTATTGTGCAAAAGAATAAGGAGTATTTCAGTGGAAAGAGCTGGTATAGTCCAATATCAGGGAAAACGGACAAAGAAATTAGAGCGGAATTTAATGATTACGAAAGAGCAAATGTAAAGTTTCTCAAAGAACAACTAAGGGAAAGGAAGGGAGCATAATGATATATACTGACAAAGACTGGATTGCACTAAAGTTTGACCATAATATAGAGAGTATGCATATTATTATACAGATGAATGGTGAAAGCGGTTTAAGAAAGAGTATCAGGGGAATCTGTGGGATTGATAATATTGAAATATGCCATGTTAATTTAGAGAGTAAAGCATGTATAGATATCGGAGAAATGAATCTGCCTCAAGATGTTAAAAATATAGACATAATTATGGATTTTAATCCTGATGAAGCTGTTGGAACAATTACTGTAAATAATACTGGAGAAGTTTGGAGTTATAATATGGATGATGCGTCACTTCCAACGTTAGGCACTTGCACTGATATTGTTGATAAGAAAAAAGTTCGGGAGCTCGAACAACAGAAAGAGAATAAAGTTGTGTGGCCGGACGAACTGGCTGATGAACTGACAAGGAATATATTTGGACAAGATGAGGCAATTAAAAAAGTAAGTGAGTTGATTGCTGCAAATTTAAGAAGAAAAATTCCAGAAATAGAGGTTATAGTGCTTTTTGGACCAACTGGTGTTGGAAAGACCGAGTTGGGAAAAGAACTTCCGAAAGCGCTTGAAAAGCTAACAGGACAACAATATGGTTTTCAACAGATTGCGTTAAATGAGTTTATTGGAGAACATTCAATAAACAGATTTTTTGGAAGTCCTCCATCATATGTGGGATATAAGGATCCTACTATTTTCGAACCAGTGCGTAAAAATCCATATCAGGTATTTTTGCTGGATGAAATTGAAAAAGCTACGGATCGTATATATACAGGATTGATGGAATGTTTTTCAAATGGAGTAGTGCATTTAGCAGATAATTCTCCGGATATTGACCTTTGCCATGTGATTTTTATAATAACAAGTAATATCCCAATTGACATGAGCGCATATAACATGGCGTCATCATTTAAGAAGAAAGAGATCTGTCGAGATACACTGGCTAAGGCTTGTGGTCATCCGGAGATTGCTGGAAAAATTACAAATTGTCTTGCATTTCAAAAGCTGTCAGTAGATGCGATTACGGATATAGTTAGTAAGTTTGTGATGGAAGAGTTAGGTAATTATGACATGAAGCTTGAACATATGGATGAAAAATTGATGGTTAAGCTAAAGGAGCAACATAGTAACTATGGAGCGAGAGGTGTTAGGGATGCTGTGCGAGAAGCCATTACAGCAGCTACAGTATATGATCGTGATATAGGAAGGTATAGGGGTAAAAAAGTGTTTCTGTCGGGAGAAATCGATAATATTAAGATAACAGTGGCTTAGAATATATAGATAATTGGAGGAATGGATATGTATAAAGTAATGAAAAAAAAAGGTAAGATTGTAGAGGCATATAGGCTGGGATATAATAGTAAGGTTTTAGATGATTTGGAGAAGAACAATAAATTATTAAACCTTAATGATGGGAGATATGAAGTATTTTCTCAGGAAGCAGTTAACTCGGAAAGTGGTCATGGGCAGATTGCGAAAAGGGGGGACTGGATACGGCTGGATAGTTTAGGATTTCCATATCCTTGTACGAATGAATGGTTTGAGAAAAACTTGCTTCATAAAGAAGGGGATAATTATGAACAAATCCCTAAGAGTCTGAAAGCCTGGGATTATACACAGGATATGTGTAAAGAAATAGAATTTTTGATAAAAGAAAAAGGATTGAAAATAAATGAAAACGATAATCAGAAATATTATTGTGCTATATTATGGAAAAATCCCGAATCAGCAGCAAAAGATGCTGTAATTGTGTTTTACAATATAGTGTATGCTAAGGATGGTTCTATTATGGATGCTGAGTATAACTTTGTAGAAAGAGGTGAGTTTAATAGAACGTACAATATTGTATAAAAATAGACAAAAGTGCTAAAATATATGGATTTAAGTCGTGAGATTAGATATAATTTATATAGGCTGTTAAATTAATAAGATTTTGTTGGGAGGTTTAATATGCTGGATATAAATAAGTATCGACTTAATTTGTATGAGTTGTTGTATAAACAGCCATTATGTAATTTTAAAATTGCAAAAGATGGCATGGATAAAATGAAAGTTTTGTTTATCGGTGATAAAGATAAGGCAATAGAAACTTATAAAACAATGTTTTGGGCATCGCAATATCCGAATTGCAGACTGGAAATGACATATTACGGTAGTTATATTGACACAGAATATGTAGCTGGTTATTTTGGTGATATAGATAGATTTCCTGCATATGATGATTATGTCAAGAATGGGTATGCTGAAAAATTGATTTATAGTAATGATAAAGATAAATTATGTAATTCAGATTTTCGGTATATAATAATAGCAACAGGTGATGCATATAAAGATTGGGAATATCTTGTTAATTTAGAGGATAAATATGGAGAAAATGATTCAGAAGAAAATAAGGTTGTATTAGCCGTTTATAATGATGGATTAGCTGATAAATTTACAAGTTTAAATTGGGATAAAGTTGCTAAAAATGTAACCATATGTCAGTTTGAAAATTCTGAAGAGCAAATAAATGAATCGGAATTAAAGAGAATTGCAGCCAATATGAATCTGGCATATAGTATGATGTATGATCAGAGGCTTAATATAGAAAGTAATTTAGCAGAGTTTGATAAATTATGTAGAGAAGAATTTGATTTTGCTGATACAAATAAATATGACGCAGATTCTTCTTACGCAAGTGCTGTTAGTATATCTATGAAATTATCTTACTGCATAGAGTATATGATGACAAGTGAGGCTGGGGTTAAAAATAATAATGATGGCATTCAGATATTGTCAGAAGCTATTATAAAAAATAGTGATTTATATAAATCGTTGTATTACTGGGAACATAGACGTTGGAATGCCTATATGGTAATGAGAGGATATCGGCAGCCAAAGAATGAGGAATGGGATTTTGTTTACTCTGACAATAAGAAGAGTTCAGATATTGATAGTAAGCTGCATGTATGTTTGTGCGAGTCAGGTAAACAATTAAATTCAGACATGGATAAACCATCATTCTGGAAATCTATAAAAAAGAATTTAGAGCCATTGGATTATGTATCGTATCGTTGTAATCTTATAGCAGAGAATAAAACAAATGAATTACAAAAGAGCATATATAATAAATATAGCTTTATTAATAGTGTACTGTTCAGGGACTTAAAAGAGAATATCGAAAACTTATTTGCGGAGGTTGGAAATGCTAATGATGATTATAAAAAAAGTTATGAATATTATATGCAGTTGCCAGAGGTGCAATCCAACAAAACCATTAAAGATAGTATGGAGCAAATGAACAGGGAACTAAATGTAGTTATTACAAGAAATAAACACGTTGATTTCTTTAAGTATGATGCGCAGTTGGTACAGTTGATACCGTTTGTGTTATGGTATGGGAAAAAATATTCTGAAGTATTTGTTTTCTCGAATGGAGTCGCGGCAAGTGATGTGATAATTCCTACGATACTATACGCTAAAAAGGCATATTTTGTGTCAGATAAAAATACTGATAAGTACAAGAATGTAGTTTGTAGATATTTTAAAACAAGGGGAAATAATACAGAACCCGAATTTATAACTTACCAGGATATGTTAATGATAGTAGAAGGGAAGACAATTGATGAATATGTAATAACTGGGGAGGGAGAAAATAAAGAAGAGTTTTTGACACGAAAGAGAGAAGTTGTAAATTTAAGATATGACGTGAAAAATAACAAAATTAATTATCAAAATATTTTTGTAGGGTTGAATTCACAAAATATATCGGTAAGAGAATTTATTCAACTGCAGGGTGGTGATATACAAGAGGAATTTAGAGATACATTGCCAAGAAAAACATATGCAGAGTACGAAAGTTTATTTTGGAAATTCTCTAGGACAAAACAGATTGGAAATTATCGATATGTTCCATGGAATAAGGTAATCAAGATTTTTACTAAAGATAGTAGATTGGAAGGAGGAAAAATACATATAAATCAAGAATGTATTAATCTTGATATTAGTGAGCATAAAACAATATATGTGTGTGATAAAATTATACCACTGGAAAATTATGTAAATAATATGTTGGATAGTTTTCTGATTTCGATGAGTGATTATTGCTTAATAGGTAACTACAGTGTTATGCTGGAGGAAGATAATATACATATATGTTTTTTGACATACCATAAGGAAATATGTGATATCGTTGAATCGTATGAGGGACAGGATGTTGACTGTAATGTGGCAAAACTAGCTTTGGAAAATAAAAATATTCAAAGAGATAATCTGATTACCCAGTCATCGAAAAAATTTATAATAGCATATGAAAATTGTAAAAATAATTATGAATTCAAAATTCAATATTATGAAGAGCTACTAAAGGAACTAAAGAAGTTTGGTGCAATATATGGTTATGAAGTAGAGAATGGCTTGCTCCGAAGTGTTACAGTAAAAGACATGAGGATAATATGTAATCTATTTGAAAAGGAAGGAGATATTTTTGAAAAGATTACATATCATCGTTTTAGAAATTCTGCATATTTTTATGATGTTAGAAATGGAGTGTATTTCTATTGGAATAGAAACAGTTATGATAATGCGCAGCAACAGAAAAAACTTAAAAAAATGGTAGAAGAAACGGCAAGCAATGATATTGCTGGCTTAATTGATGCAGATACATTTTGTCTTCTACACAATAAAGTATACGGAGCAGGTGATAATAATAATTATAAAAAGACGCAGGTAAGTAACGAAATAGATGTAATTGCAACACGTGGTATGCAGGCATATTTTGTGTCATGTAAAGCTGCCTCTGAAATAATAATGGGATATGAGTTGGAAATCTCCAATCATTCAAAAAATGCAGGTGCGATTCCGGTATTGTGCTCTGCCAAAAAAAAGGAGGATAATAGTGATGCGATAATAAGCAGAGCTAAAGAGGTAGAGCAGATTATGCTATTTGGAAGAGATGAGTTGATGGAACAGGAAAGGTTTAATATGGAGATGGAACTTATTGCATCAAATGTGAATTTATAAATAGATTAATAGTGTATAATGAGAGGAAGAAATTTTAATATGCGATGTTCTTTTAATCCTTATGAAGGAAAAGAAAAATATATATTTATAAGTTATAGTCATTCAGATAGTGAAATAATTATTCCAATTCTCGAAGAATTAAATAGTAATGGATATAGAATATGGTATGATGATGGCATTGAATGGGGAAGTGAATGGCCAGAATCAGTTGCACAACATTTACATAACTGTGAAATTTGTATGGCATTTCACAGTTATAGCTCTATTCTTTCACCTAATTGCCGACAGGAAATAAATTATGCATTAAAAAAGAATAAAGGCATACTATCTGTATATTTAGAAGATGTTGAGCTAAGTGACGGAATGGATATGCAGCTTACTTCATATCAATCAACATTTTTGTATCAATATGATAATATGAATCAGTTTTTTAAAAAACTGATTCATACACAACTTTTACAGTGTTGTAGGATTGATTTTTCAGCAACTAGTTTGAAGAAAAAATTTGATACAAATTGCGAGAACGTAAAGGCTGACAGTAAATACTCGTTTGATAAAGAGCTTGAAGTAAAGTTTGGGGAGATTAAAAAAAAGACGGAAGAAGAATCAATCTTAGTAAAGAAAATTAAGAATCTAAAGGTTAAGAAATTCATAGAGGAATTCGAAGAAGAGGTAGTTAGAAATGATAAATCAGAAAAAGAAACTTTTAATGCAGAAATATCATTAACACCAGTTGAATGGCAATATACGAATCCTTATTATGGTTGTGAAAGTTGGACTGGATGGCATTTTACATTGCCAAATATCCCCGGAGTTACAACTAGAGTTTTTGAAATGATTAGAAAGATAGATTATGACACTCTTTCTGCATATTATATTTGTGAATTATTAGATTCTACAATAAGTGATGATGAAAAAGAGACAACATATTATGAAGATTATCCACAACATGAAGGAAATGAACTTATCATATTACATTTTAAATCAAATGAAGTATACGTAAATACGGGGATATTAAAAGATGATAAAGTATCTATTTCGAAACGGCCTATAATTATAGAGAAATCTCAAAATATAGATAAAACAGAATTGTATTTAAACCCTGTAGCGTACAATACTGGGGATATGACAGATGAGATGTTGTTAGAAGTAAAATGTAGTAAGGAAAATATAGTAATATGGAGAGAGGCTGATATTAGTGAAAGCGTTCCTATAGTTATAGATTCTGATACAGCACTTCCGGTAAAAAGAGAACTATATTATGACGAGCTATCACAAGGATGGAAAGCAAGAATTAAGCTTATACAAGATAAATTATATTATGCTTTTCAAGTAAAAGTAGAAAATCCAGAATTGTCTAATATGGAAATAGCAACATATTATAGAAATGGGCTATACGAATTTCCTAAAGATATTATTAAGGCTATAGAATATCTGGAAAAAGAAAATACTGCGTTATCCACATATCAAATATCTGATATATTTCGAAATGAAAAATCTGTAAGTGATTATGAAATGTATTCAAAGTATCTAAGGTTAGCTATTTCAAAGGGATGTGATCAAGCTATAATAGAAGATGCAATAAATAAGTATTTAAAGAATGAAAAAGAGGAAAGTAATACCATATGGGATTCTTTGACTAATCTTAAAGATGAATCTGGTTTAAAAGATTTTGTAATGGGGTATTTTATAGAGACTTCTTATTTTCAAGGAAAAGAAAATGAAGCATATGATTATTATTGGAAATCTGCATGTAAGCATTTTAAACCAGCACTTGTGCGATTGGGAAGAGATGATATTGATTTAGAAAAAGTTTTTGAAAGAAGAGATTATAATGAAAATAGAAAAAATGGATTAGCATTGGCGCATTATGCGATGGGGGCTATATTATACTATGGGATAGGGATTAATTCAGAGATGAAAGAAGGAATACAAGTTTTTGAAAAAGCAGCAGAATTAGGAAGTAAACTTGCGATGAAAGAATTGTATCGTATTTATGGTTACGGATCAATTTTTGAGAATAGAAAAAGGTCATTATATTTACTTAGAAAACTTGAAGAAGATGATAAAAGTTTATCAAATGAGCTTGCAAATCGACTGTGGGATGGTATTGGGTGTGAACAAAATAATGAAAATGATATAATAGCATATAGGATTACAGAAAAATTGGCACAAGAAGGTAATAGAGTGGCTCAACATAATTTGGGATGGGCTAATAGAATGGGGAGAGGGTGTACTGTGAATTATAAAGAGGCAATGAAATTATTTATGGAGGCTCAACGACCAAGTTCCTATTTTTATATTGCGGATATGTATGAAAATGGTTTAGGAGTAGATTGCAATCAACAAGAAGCGTTGAAGTACTATCAAATTGCTGCAGATAAAGGAAGTAAAAGAGCAATCGATAGACTTAAAAAGATGTCTGCCCAAGAAGATTAATGCATATAATCGAGTTTGTAAAATAAAGTGCGTAAGTCTTGAAATTACTTTTCTCAACTTACATACTTTATTTTACACCTCTCTTTATTTTGCACTCTCAATTTGCCTCGGACTTTTCTTTTGTTTCGTATAGATATTGTCTTTTTGGGAGAGTAATCCTGAATATTCTGAGCCGTCAACATTTTTGTATATAGAGTTTTCATAAGTGCATGGAAGCTTGGAAATATTGCATTCTAGTTTTCCTGCCAGAGATGGATACATAAAAATTCTCTCTCATTAGAGAGAGAGAAATTCCTCGTTATTTCTTTGTTTTAGTAATGGATTGGCATTGAGGATATCTCCAGTTTGCCGGATATTATCTTCGTCAATTTTCTGAAAATGAGTATTGTCATCATTGAAATCTTCAAAGATAGGATTTTTTCTACTATCATAATGTTTTCCATATGCATCAATAGGTCCCATATAGGCAGCGTGAAGCGTATCGTATAAGTCGAATTTTAAACTATCCCATGAGCAGAGGCAAGGATGAAGTCGAGCAATTTGTAATGTATGGCGTTGAACTCCGTTTCGCATGTAATACTTTACTTCATCTGAATTGGCAGGAAGCCATCCGCGACTTAGAAGATAGCAGCAAAATCTATTATGCTCCCATCTACATAATAATTTTTTCTCAGAATCATTTATCTTGGAGAAATTAATAGCTAATTTTTTCCGATTTTCTTTTGACCATAGAGCTTCTTCATCTGAGAATGACCATTCCCATTCATCTAAGAAACTGTTTGCCTCAAATAAACGATAAGGGAGGGAAATAGCAGCTAAATAGCTGGAATCTCTATTATATATTCGATTGTAATATGACCATAAGGTTTGGTTTGGTACTGGTTTATTAAAATTACAATTTTCCCCACGTGGAGTAGAATATTGGCGGTGCATACATAAAGATAGATACTCGATAATGCCACCAGTTAATTCATCCCATGAAAATATTTTATTCATTGATCCAAATGTAATTAATTTATAATCATTAAACCACAAATTATCATGTTCCTTTTCTTTAGGAACAATTAGTTGTTGCGCCACATTTATATAAGTAGGGTTGGCGCATTTTACTGCTATAATAGTAGAATTAGGAGAATAATTTACTAATGTCTTTGTTTGTACATATTTTCGAATTAGTGTTTCTCGAATCTGTTTTCCAATTTGAATAGCATCTAAATCTGATGATGAATCAACGATAAAGTATGAGACATCATGGGGGGGAGCTAATTTTTCAATATAATTTTGTAAATCGGGTGAATCCATTCGTATATTAAGATACTCAATTTCTGGGAATTGAATATCTGTAATGGAGATATCCTGTCTTGCATTAATAATAATATTATCGCCGCTAATATTTTTTGAACGAAATGCAAATCCGGGACATAGTGCGGTTGTTCTATTGGTAATTTCTTTAGCATGAGGTGATAAAACCATAATCTTAGATTCAATGGGTACAGTAGAGTTTATATGTGGCAATAAACTAAATGCTTCTCTTATCAACCAAATACAATAATCAATATTGGGATTATCTGAAATTATAAGTAGGTTATAATTTAGTTTTTTATTTTCTTTTTTAAGTCGTTGTAGCTGCTGTTTTACCTTGAGTGTTGTAAGCGGATAGAAAAGAGGATGGCTGGCATATAATAAGTCTGCAGCTCTTTTCTTCTCGTCTAAAATATGGATTTTGATAGGGTTATAATATAAAGAATCATCTTCAAGGTCTTCATATAATATGCTACACGCAGTATCTAATATTGACGAAACTTTTTCTTGCTCACATCTTATAACGATTTCAATATTACCATCTCTATTATTTGATGTTGCTTTATAGTATTTAGATGATTTCAGCATATCTAGAGTGGATAGCGCATCACATATATTATTTTCATAATTGTCCTCAGCAAAAATGAAGCGAATATTGTTGTTTTTTATTGTAGAAGAATTTATAAATGATTCTAATGAAAATACTGTCTCATTATTGAGGGCAGAAATGTCTATCCATTTAACTGGAATAGTTGGAAGGAGCCATTTCTTTATATCCTCGTTTGTACATTTAAGATAATAGTATCCTGAATCATGAAAAGAAGACTTTTTCACTTCTGGAATAATACTATGGGTATTGAAATTATTTATATTAAATTTTGAAGCATTTTCTTGAATATTTTGGTATGAATTTAACCATTCTGGGATATCTCTAAAGTCATTTTGGCGGCAAATATCAAGCAGCTTGTATGTTTGCGATAAGATGTCGGATGACGCAAGTGCAGTATGTTCCTCTATAATTTGAGTTAGCTTTTGACCGGCAACATTATAATTAAATTCATTTATTGAACGTTTGGCTTCATACAATAAATCCGTTGCTGCAGGTGTAGTCGTTGTAGAGTTGTTAGGAACCTTTTGGGATTTTGATTTAGGAAAAATCAACTCTGTAAGGGTAAATAATGATTTTTTAAGTGCATTTTCAGACTTATTATTAGAGTTACTGCATTTTTCTAAAATTGGGCAGAGAAATGCAATGATAGTAATAATAGAAAGCTTGTATGTTAATAAGTCTTCGGCAGAATCAAATAAGTGATTTTGTGAATTATTAATGGATTTTAATTTTTCTGTTATGTTAATAACTTCGTTATTATATGTAAAGGACAGGCTATAATAATTATTGTCAATATCATTAAAAGTATCATTAATAAATTCATTAGCTGATTTAAAGTTATCGATATCATATATATATTGTTTCCAACTCTCTTGTACTTCGATTAAAAAAGAGTATGTTTTGTAGTTGAATAAACTATGTGAATGGGATTCATAAACAAGATCTTCATGTAATATTGTTTGAAGAGTATTAGTGATAATAGCAGAAACATTATCAAGACCATTTATAATTCGACTGGTAGAAGACTTTCCTAAGTCGAAAATAGTTCTTCCTTTGCTAGTTGTAGCCGTATAATTATTATCTTGAATTCTTTTAGTAATACAGTTTTTAACAGGTGTCATTAAATGTTCATTTAATAAGTGTTTGCTTGTGATATTTAGATTGGCACTAATCAGTGCAAGAGTTAGTCTTTTATTTTCCATTATTTCATCCTCCAATTCAATTAAGAATATATTAGTAAATGATAGGGTTTCATAGTAATTGAATGATAGTTTCAAAAAAAAATAAAATATTTCATTTATAAGGTTTCATAAATGGTTTCATAAATTAATTTGGCAAGTCGATTACAGCAAATAGCACTCGTGATAGCATATAAATGTAACAGGTAATGACAACGCTTATTATTAGTGTATCACAGTACAGTAATAATAACAATGGATATCAAATGTACACTTTGTAAGTTATTTCATATGAGGAGGAATCTTAAATGAAAAAGACAAATTATAAGCTTAATAGGATAAGGATACTCGAGAAAGGGAAAATATCATCATTAGGGCCTTTTGAGAAGTTGTCACTAAAGTTTGAAGGATGGTCCGATGGACGAAAAGGTCTTATTCGAAAGGATGACAGCAATCAGTGGAATTCCATGAGATTAAAGGCAGAGATTGATGCGAGTGAAGAGTTTTCCGCAAAACTTTTTGGACTATTAAAAGTTCAAGAAGAAGAAAAATATGAGAAAATAGGAATATTGTTTGATCGCTTATTACTTTTTCAAAAGCAGTTGCATGATGCAAATAATAGCTTGCAATCAGAATTAAATATTGAAACAGATTTCAATGAAAGGAGAGTCGGGGAAGAGAAGCTTACAAGTGCACAGATTGTCGAGCGCAGGACAAGAGAGAGGGAAAAACATCTGGAACCATTTAAGAGAAAAGTAGAAGATTCTAGAAACGTAATAGTTGATACTTTAGATGGAATGTTCTCATTATTAAGCCAAATTCAAGAATCCTTTGATTCAACATGTAGGATTGTAGATAGATTACAGGAACGTAGTGAGAGAAGGCTGGATGTTTATTGGAGAGCTGCGATGAAGCAGAAAAAAGAACTTCCAGCAATCTTAGATGTTCAATTTAAGCAGACTTCAAAGTTGACAGCAAATGAGCATTATATGCAATTTACTGAAAAGGCAGAGAGACTAAGAAATAGCATAGAGAATGAAATTGGGGTATTAATCAAAGGAGGAAATGAGAATGAAGAGAACTCGTAAAAGAAGTTTAATAAAAATGGTGGATGATAGTACCATTGTTGTTCATGATTTTAAGAGACGAACAAGCGAGGGAGGAGGCTTTGAAGGATATAGAGCATTAGATTATAAGCCAATTTCGTCAGATACACTTAAAAAAATAGAAACAGAAAATATTGATACACTAGCAAAATTATTTGAGGCAGAGGCCATAGACTCAGGTAATCAGGATTGTCTTGTAGAAAAGATAATAGGGGAAATCAAAGAAGGAATAAATAATCTGGACAAACAGAGATTATTTCATCTTGACTTCTATAGCAGGTATGGAATTCTTCGAAAAACAGATAGGGATGATTACAAAGAGTTACTCGAAATTAAGCTTGAAGAATTATCTGCGTTGAAAGAGGAGCATGAAGTAACAAAGCAATTATGGACTAGATACAAAGGATTATAGGGGGAGAATCATGAGAAATACAGGTAGTTTCGCAAGGAAAAACAATATGGGCGAGCTTGTTTGCGAAGATTTAGATAGAGCAATCAAGAAAAAGTATAAACCCGATACAATTTGCAAGAGTAGTATTATATCTTTTTTCATAATGGTAATCTGTATCACAATAGATATAGCGTTCTATATAAATTTATTCAGATTAATATCATATGATGAGCCTAATATGATAATTCTGGAAGTAGCTGGTCTGTCAATGGCAAGTGATTTTGTACCAATTTATATTGCAATGATAGCGAAAAGAATCAGACAAGGTATAAGTAAGGAAAAACCACTTTTAGCGCTTAGCATTATTGTTACAGCTATTGCTTTAATTACCAACGCATTCATTCGAATCGCAACTATGTCTACAGTTTCATCTAGTGGAACGCTAGATGCACCAACCTTGTGTATAACGTTATTTGCAGTGATAGTTCCTATTATGACATCTTTAACAAGTGGTATAGTTTCATATTATGCATATGATCCACTAAGTAAAAAGATGCTGAAGGAAGAGATTGGTATTGCTGAGTTAACAGAAGAAATTCGTAGATATAAAGCCATTATATCGGATTATACATACGATGAAAATTGTGAAGAAGAACTAAAAAAGTTAGATACAGGTTATTACAATATCGCTAAAAGAAGCTTATTAAATGAAGCTGTAGCCATATGTAATAATGTTCGAGTTAAACTGATGGAATACTTAGGAAATCCAACGGCTACTAATATGCTAAGTGAGTCGCAAGTTGATGATGTATTCAACAGATTAAATAAAGAATTGGTATCATTAAATGATTCTATTGATGTTATAAATGATTTGACTGATAAGGCAGAGATTAAATAAAGGGGAGAAAATAATCATGAAAAATTATTATAAAAAATTAATTGCTTTAATAAGTTGTATGGTTACACTTTTGAGCCTTACAGCGTGTGGTGCTGCAACGACAGATGGAACAGGTGAGAACGAAAAAAACACAAAAACAGCGGTGGCATATGTTATTACTAATACCGCAAATTCTAAGCAAGTAGATATACATAATCCGATTGTACAGGATACTATGCTCGAGTGTGCAAGTAATTTTGGTTATGTATTTGGAATACGGGTGGATGGGCAGCCAGAGCTTGTTTTCGCTGACGATATGGATATTGATGAGAGATTTAAAAAAGCGTCAAAAGAAAGATTAAAGCTAGATGCACAAAATAAATCAACAGAAGAACTTGAAAAAATAAAAAAAATAACTGCGGTAGAGCCAGAAGTGGATTTTCTTGAAGGATTAAGATTAGCTTCAAGTTCGTTACATGGATTAGACGATACTTACACTTCTAAGGTAATAGTTTGTAATGGATCGGGATTGCAAACAACAGGAATTCTTGATTTTACAAACAATATAATATGTGCTAAACCCGAGACAATAGTAGATTCTTTGAAAATGCAAGAGGCATTGCCTGATTTAACTGGATTAACAGTATATTGGACGGGAATAGCAGAAGTAGAAAGCCCACAAAGTAAGCTGTCCCCAAAGCAGAGTAAAAATTTGCAGGCAATATGGAAAGCAGTTATCGAAGCGAGTGGGGGTGAATTTAAAAGTAATACATATGCGGGGGTGGAAGAAACTGATGAGGACAATGTTTCTAATGAGTTGCCATCTGTGAGTGTGGTAAATATAGAAACAGAGCCACCAGTATGCCTTGATTCTGAAGAAATAGAGGAATCTTTTGAAACACCTGTAATGTTGGATGAACAACAAATTGGATTTAAAGGAGATAGTGCTGAGTACAGTAATCCTGATAAAGCAAGTGATACGATACGTCCAATTGCGGAGAGTTTATCAAACAATCCTACATTAAATGTGCTATTGGTAGGAACAACTGCTGGAGATCAGAATGGAAGCAATTCAATTGATTTGAGTCAGAAGAGAGCGGATGCTGTAAAAGAGACATTGGTGCAGTTTGGGGTTGATAGTAGTCGAATAACAACAAAGGGATTAGGCTCAGATAATCCATGGCATATTAAGAATGTTGGTTATGAAGGTTCAATGGCAGAACAAAATAGGTCAGTTGTTATATTAGATGCAGCAAGTGAACAAGCTCAGTTAATAATTAATGGGAACTAATTGGCGGTATTTTACGAGGAGAAATAGATATGAGTCAAATTTTACAGAAATCAAATAATGGAACGACACAGGTAAGTCTTGATGCTAAATTACTTAATCAAAGGATGCTTTTTATAGAAGGAGAGATTACTAATGATATAGCCATCGAATTTGCAAAAAAAATATTATATTTGAATATGGAGTCAACTAAGCCAATTAAGGTATTTGTCAATAGTTGTGGTGGAGAAACAACAGCAGGACTGCTGATGATAGATGCAATTGTAGGTTCTAAGGCAGAAGTAACAACAATCTGTTTAGGTAAAGCGTATTCAATGGCGGCGGTACTATTCTTAAGTGCCAATAGGCGATTAATTTTAACAAATTCAGAAATAATGATTCATGAAGTGTTTTTAAATGGAAATATAAATGCAAACTTGAATAATATAAAAAATTTAACGGATAGTTTGATGAAAACTAGGGAAAAGTTAAATTCAATTATATCAGAACACACGAACCATTCTATAAAGGAAATTGAAACTGCAATAAGTTTTGATCATTATTTTTCAGCGCAGGAAGCTTTAGAATTTGGAATTGCGGATGAAATTATTGAATTTAGTCAGTGTATGGAGGGATAGACTATGGCAGATAATATTATTTTGGGAGCAGATAAAAAACTAGTATTTACTTCAGATTCAGAAAAAACAGGAATTAATAATAATATTCTGGTTGTAGGTAGCTCAGGTGCTGGAAAGACTATGTCAATTGTAGAACCGTTCCTTCTTGAAACATACAGTAGGAATTTGGTTGTATCAGTATCAAAGAGGAGAATAGTAGATTTATTTTTACCATTATTAAGAGAGAGGGGGTATAGTGTACATGTTTTAGACTTTGTGAATCCATGCAAATCAGATTGGTGTTTTGATCCTCTTAATTACGTAAATTCGTATGCAGATATTACGTTTTTGGCAAAAAGTCTTATTGTTTCGCAGAGAAGAGAAAAATCGACGGCAGATCCATTCTGGGATGATGCGGCTGTTTCACTTCTTACAGCATTAATTACATATGTTTTAATGACAAAAGAAAATCCATCTTTTGAGGATGTTCTGAATATGCTACATGGTTTGAAATTTGATGACGGCGCTGGAACAATAACTACAAATTATGATGATTACTTTGATCTTATAGACGAAAAAGAAGGAAGATCAAATTTTGCAGTAATAAATTTCAAAACTTTTTGTAAACTTCCTATTAAAACAGCTGGATGTGTATATTCAACACTTAATTCGTCATTGGATAAAGTATTTTCACCAGAATTATGTGAAATGTTTTCTTTAAAAAGTAAGGTCGATTATAATGAATTGGCAACCAAGAAAACCATTATATTTGTAATAACATCAGCGGTTGATCAGGGAATTAATACGTTCATAAATTTATTTTATACATTAACTTTTAAGGAACTATTTAAAATTGCAGAAGAAAATAAAAATCGGAGATTACCCATAGATGTTTGTTTAATAGCAGATGATGCTGCAGCGGGGTGTCCAATTCCTATGTTGGATTCATACATTGCAGTATTCAGAGAAAAAGGTATTTCTATGGTACTTTTGTTGCAAAGCGAAGCCCAGTTGAATGCAGTTTATGGAAATAGTGCAGCTATAACTATAAAAAATAACTGCGATAGCTATGTGTTCATGGGAGGAAATGACTTAGAAACAGCACAACATATAGCTTTGCGCAGTGATAGACCTTTACTTGATATACTTGAATTAGATGTTGGAAAAGAGTTGGTGTTTAGGAGAGGAATGTCATATTGTGAGACTGATAGGTATAACATTAAGGAAGATGAAAGATACAAACAACTTATTGCAGAATATACCGTATTCAATGATGGGGGAATAATGGAGATTAAATAATGGATGTGTAAATGGTTTCATAATAGGTTTCATAATAAACTAGGGCAAATTCTATATGACATACGTAAAAGGTGATATGCTTGTTTTATCAAAGCAAAAGGGGATATGGGAATGTACGATTATCATATTATTTTGGATTTTGAGATGAATCCGGTAGATAAAAAAAACAATGAGGTTTATAAGTTATTGCGAAATGAAATTATAGAAATGGGAGCAGTAAAAGTATCATCTGAAGGTAAGATTGTGGACAAGTTTAGTTGTATGATAAAACCAGAATATAACCGTAAAGTAGTTAATTACATTACAAGACTGACAGGTATAAAGACCATAGATTTGACGGATGGAAAATCATTTTCGGAAGCAGTAGATGATTTGAAAAGATGGATAGGTGATGGAAAGATACGAGTTTATAGTTGGTCAGATAGTGATTTAATACAGCTAAAAGCAGAATGTATGTATAAAGAGATAGAATTTCCACAAATAATGAATGATTGGCAGGACTTTCAAATTACGTATCCAGAAATAATGGGAATTAAAGGCGAAAAAGCACTTATGTCTTTAGAAAAAGCGGCTGAGTGGTATGGAGTATCAGTCGATAAGAAAAAGGTACATAGAGCATTGTATGATGCCCAGATTACTACAGAATTGGTTATACCAGTATTAACTGGAGAATACGAAAAGCAGCGCTTATTAATTAAAAAGTATAGTGTTAAAAATAAAAATGAGGAAATTCGGCTTTCATCTTCGCTATCAGAGTTATGTAGTAATATTTTTAATGAAAATATTACTGATCAAGGATATAGCACGCGGCTTGAAAAATATGCGTAGATTTATTGAGGTGAAATAAAATGAAAAAATTTATATATATATGTCTAATCATTATAATTGTTTTAGTATTTACATCTGGGATAGTAATTATGAAAAAGAATACTCAAGAAGCAGCTGGGGAGGCGTCTAGTGTTGATAATATACAAGACTCGACAGAGTATCAAAAGATCATTGCCCCTATAACTTTTCAGTATACACAGGATAATGATAAAGAAGGTAATGTTTATTTAGTGAATGAAGATACTGGTAAAAGGATTTTGGTGGATGATGGTCTTTATCTGTACACGGATGATTTGATGGATGATGAAGATCTTTGTAGATTCATATCCAAAACAACGCATAAAATTGGGTTTATAAATACTCAAGGAACAATTGTTATCCAGCCTAAATATATCAAAGCGGACAAAATGCAAGAGGGATATGCAGTTGTTTCTGAAAATGATAATAACGATTTCTTCTATATCAATGATGATGGAGAAAAACTGAATAACGATACTTTCGAAGAAGCCTATAATTTTGTTAACGGTTTAGCGAGAGTAAAGTACCATGATAATGATTGGGCAATTATTAGACACGCTCAGGTTATAGTGGATAATTGCGACTATATAAATGAGTTTGATCCTGTTGAGGATAATTTAATTACAGGGGTAAAAAATGGCGTTCCTGTAATTATGAAATTGAATTTAGATAATTATGAAATTGAAGATATAAAATCATTAGATAACTATAGTGAAATATCTAAGCCTTTGTACAGTTGTTTTGCAATAGTTAAAAGTAAGGATGGTTATGGAGTATTGGACTTAACTAGTTCAGAAGAAGTAATAGCTTCAGTTTGGAAAAGTATAGATTATGAGATAATAGATGATGCAACTTGGGTGGGTTCACATATGCGTTTTATTTGTTTGGCTGATGATGGACAATATAGTGTTTTAGAACATCAGTTTTAATTGATTAAGTATGTGTTGAACCGTCTGAGTTGCCTAAGATGATAGAGGTGCTTATGAAAAAGAGAATATGGGATACGGTTGAAAAAGATTACTATAAACTATATTTTATTTCGATATGTATAGCCGGCATGAGCATATTGATGATTACGTCGGCTACATATAGTGAATCGGGAATGTTTTATGTATCGCGCCAGCTTATTTTTATTTTAGTTGGTGTTATGTTGATGGTTATAGGAGCACATTTTAATATTTTAATATTTTTATTTAAGCATTCAAAGGCTGTATATATTATTGCGGTTATTTTACTACTATTACTTAAATCATCTTTAGGGGTATCCTCGCATGGTGCTACACGATGGCTGAGAATACCTTTTATACAAATTCAACCAGTAGAGGTTATGAAATTTGGATTGATAGTGTTATTGGCGAGGTTTATATATAAATATCATAAATTTATTGGATCATTTAAAATGACAATATATTGTTGGATATTTGGTATCATACCAGCATTACTGACTTTAAAGTTGAGTTCAGACTTATCAAGTTCCTTGGTTATTTTGGGAATTACGTTTGGTCTAACATTGTCATTTAATAAAACAATCAGATTTCAAGTGCCTATTTTTATTATGATTTTTGGGGTAATATTTGGATATATTCTTTATATTAATAATAATCTGCCAGACGTACAAAATCTCAGCAATTATTCATATAGAGTAGTACGTATTGCAGCTTGGCTACATCCGGAGCAGTATCCAGATATTGCATATCAAACGCAGTCTGCATTATATGGTATCGGATCAGCGGGATTGATGGGAGTTGGATTAGGTAAAAATTATGTATTAATACCTGAGGAACATACAGATTTTATTTTTGCATTATTAACTCATCAATTAGGTATTTTTGGTGGAATTGGTCTTATATTAGCCTATGCATATATGTTGTTTCAAATAATGAAGATAGCAATTAATGCAACATCTATATATGATACAATTTTGGCAACAGGGATATTTATACATATTGCATTACAAGTAGTTATTAATATTTGTGTTGCAACCTCTTTGTTTCCCAATACGGGACTACCATTACCTATAATGTCATATGGGGGCAGTAGCACGTTGATGACTTTTATGGAGTTAGGAATTTGTGTTTCGATATCTAAGAAAAGCGTTTTGAAATATTGTAATTGGTTATTATTAAAAAATAAGGGGAGCAAATGAGAAAATTAGTAATTTTATTACGGTTAATAACAATTATACTTTTTGTAATTGCATTTATTATGCTTAATTATAAATGTGGTTTGGAAACAGGGGTTTTGGAATTGGCACTGTTATTAAGTATTATTACTACATTAATAGATGGGAAAAGTAAAAACTGATTACAATAATATTTATAGTATTTGGGAATAAATAACTATAGTAAATGAGTAGGTTACAATGTGCCGTCTGACACTTTGAGAAGATGAATAAGCACGAAGGCATAGCACCTATCACAGGTTCTATGCCTTTGCATTTTTCGACATCAAATCCAATGGTTTCCTATTTTCCATTTGGATCATCTCCTTTATCATTTTCATGGCTGGGATGATAGCTGAATAAGCTGGTTACCGGTTGATGAAAAAAATCAGCAATTCTCATGGCATAGAGTACAGAGGGCATAGTTATTTCTTTTTCTATATTAGAAATAGTTTTCACGATGATACCGGTGGCAGAGGCGAGTTCCTTTTGCGTGATGCCAAGATTGTTTCTGGCTTCAACCAGCCTGCAGGTAACTGTGTCTGTGCCTGTATTTATGTCTATATCCATATTCATATCTGCGTACCTCCAAAATATAAAAAATAGTGTGAAAAAGTGTGCATGTCCTGACGGATATTATAATTCTGCCAAATCAGGTGTCCCATAAAACGGACTTATGAAAGCACACGGCCAAAAATTTTGAAAGAACTGTTTTCTTTAACCGGAATCGGATCATATTTTTTATTGAGTGATACGAGGTAGGTTCCGAGTCTGTTATTCTGGAATTTCTTCACGTATGCATTTCCATCAAGATAGAAGATACCTATTTCGCCATCATCGAGGCATGCTGTCTGTTCAATCCAGATGAGATCCTTATTATGATATATAGGCTCCATACTGTCACCATCTACATATATACCGAAGGTTGCAGCTTCCGGAATATCAGGAGAGGAAATCATTTCATATTCATCGCTGTCGAGGAAAGAGCCGGTACCGGCAGAAACAGTATTGTAAAATACTTTTCTTTCCCGGATCACATGAATAGGAATGATATCTGCCGGCTTATAGTTGCCGGTGTCTTCCAGATCGCTGATATATTCAAGCACCTTGTTCATACCCTTCTCATTCAGGTTTCGGAATGGGTTCAGAGGATTCTGACCAATAAAATTCGTATAGATATCGTATATTTCAAGAATTTCACATAAGGCGAGAAACTGTCTGGCATTTGGTGTTGCTGTGCCAAGCTCCCAGGCGCTGATTGAATTCTGCTTTACATAGATATCATAGTTTTCCAGTTCTTTTGCAAGCTGACTCTGATTCAGTTTGTGTTCTTTTCTGTATTTTGCAATGGTCTTTCCTAAATCTTTCATAGTATTATGCCTTTCTAAGTAATCATATTAGGTATGGCAGAAGAAAATATGATTGGGTAATGAGTATCATGATTATAACCTTGTAATGGCAACAACCTTCGGATTGCCGATTGGAGACAGTTATCTGAGAAATAAAATGCAGGATATCATTGATGAACTGGGACTTCCAGATGTAGTGTTTCACAGTCTGCGTCATACCAGTGTAACGTACAAACTGAAACTGAGTGGTGGAGATATCAAGGCCGTCCAGGGAGATTCCGGACATGCACAGGCAGATATGATAACAGAAGTATATGGTCATATTATTGATGAAGACCGAAGAAAAAATGCAGAGATGATGGAGAATGCCTTTTATAATAAGGAGAATCTGAATCCACAGATGAGGGATGATAAAGGAGAAAGCAAGAAGATTGAAGTGCCGGATGGGGTTGATGCAGAGCTTCTTATGAAGGTACTGGCAAATCCGGAAATGGCAGCATTGCTCAATTCCCTGGCAAAGACAATGAAGGTATAAAATAGTAGCAAGAAAAAGACGGTAAAGTTTAGCTTCCTGTAAAAGCTGAATGGTATCGTCTTTTTATTTTATAGGTGGTATGCTATAATTTATATTGAGGTAATGGAATAATTCTTTTTTTGAATAAGTTATAAAGAAATTACCTATGGGGGATTGTTATATGGGAAAGACTAATAGTAAAGATACAGAACCAACTTTTTTAAAAATTATATATTTTGATGAATCAGCTGCACAGGACTATTTAGACATTACGAATGGTGGACGATTGGATTGGAGCAAGGAAGATAATATGAAACGTGCAGCAGAAATATTAACAGAAATTGAAGCTCAAGCAAAAGGTGGATTTAATATTATAAGTTTTATTAAAGGGAGCTTATCAGGGAATATAGATGCAAAAGCGACTGGTGAAATATCGAAGTTATTTGATTCTACAATAAAAAATACTTTGCTCACGGATTATATAAAGAAAGCATACAAAGATGAAAGAGTGAAGAAGTTTGTAAGATCTGGAGTATATGCACCGAAGAATTCAATTTCATTATATAAGATGTATAGTTCGTATCTTACGGTAGTTCCGAAAGACCAGTTGCCAATAGATATGGAAAAATTGAATGATGCCTTGTTGGGAGAAAGAGGTTATTATGGGATGCTTCTTAAAACGGAAGAAAAACCTACTTCTGTTTTAAGATTTAATATACATGCCTTTAAAAATAGTTATAATTTAGCAGATTTAAGCAAAATGGAATTAGTATATTATGGGATTAGGGTTGGTTCTTGTAAGATAACAGAACTTACAATAGATAAAGAATTTGATTTTCAAAAGAAAAATGTGGAAGTTACAGCAGAAAGTGTCATATATGGAGATGTGCAATCACATGATGACGAATTAGATGTATATGATATTGTGTTAGCAGGGGTTGAAGCATGAAAAAAATAGTGATGTTTTATGGATCAGATAGGGCATATACTGAAATTATTCCCAAGTCATATAGAAATCTATCTGATATTGCAATGCAGATGGACGATGAAAATAAACAGATTCCATTAGTGCTTGTTGGCTTACCTGAAAAAGAAGAGACTCCTAAAAAAACGAAGAAAAAGAAAATAAGAGTAACTAATTTTGTAATATTTGCTGATGAATATAGTAGTGTAAATGAACATGTTATTATCAACTTTTTAAGCTTTATTTCAAAATTGACTATAGTTAATATGTATATTCAAAATCCGCCTATTCATTTGCAGGAGCAAATAAATAGGGCATTTGGAGAAGAGAATATAATAAAAGAGATTCATCAGAACTACAATATGGTTACTGAAGAAACAATTAGAAGGATTAATTCTGAATTTGATAAAAGAGTTATAGGTCAACAAAAGGTAAAAGAACAGATATTGAAATCAATTTTTCCTATTATGAATAATGCACAATGTAAACCAGTTGTTCTTTTGTTTTACGGAAATTCAGGTATTGGTAAAACAGAAACGGCACAGTTTCTTACAGAGCAAATTGGAGGAAAGATATTGAGAAAACAGTTTTCGATGTATCAGAATAATGAATTTGCAAACTATTTGTTTGGTGGAAAGTATAATGAAAAGAGTTTTGCTAAAGATTTGATTGCAAGAGATTCTAATGTCATTCTGCTTGATGAATTTGATAAAGCCTATGCTGTATTCCATAGTGCTTTTTATCAGTTATTTGATGAGGGAATATATGAAGATCAGAATTACAGAGTTGATGTAAGACATGCAATAATTATTTGTACGTCTAATTATAAATCAAAGGATGAGATAAAAGAAAAATTGGGAAATCCTATTTTTAATAGATTTGATGGTGTTATAAGATTTGAAGACTTATCGATAGAGGCAAAAACAGCAATAGCTAATAAGGAACTTGAATTACTGGATGAGGAAGGAATAATATCAGAAGATATTAGACAGAGACTTTTACAGCAGTCATCAAAACTTGAAAATGCACGCGAGATACGAAAATTAATTAAAGATACTAAATCATTAATTGAAATAAGAAAAATATGTAAATAAACCAATTCAAAGCTGAGTGCAAGCAGATGGATTTGAAATTTTGTATTTACGGATTAAGCATTTGTATTTGTGTCACCAGTGGTGTCACAAATAAGAAAGGTGGAATATGGGAAAAAATGAAATTAGTTTGGCAGATAACTTGATAAATATCATTAATACAGCAAGAGAAAATGCATTTAAGAAAGTGAATGAAGAATTAATAAGCATGTACTGGCAAGTGGGTGAGTATTTGCATAGGGAAGCTCAAAAGTCAACATTTGGTGATTCATATATTGATTCTATTGCAAACGAGATACAGGAAGAATTTCCGGGAATAAAGGGATTCAATAGACGAGGCTTGTATAGAATGAAACAATTTTATGAAACTTATGCTGAAAATGAGGTTGTGACACCACTGGTGACACAAATTAGTTGGACAAACCATCTGTTAATTATGTCAGGATGCAAGAGCGATGAAGAAAGAGAGTTTTATATTCGGCTATGTATTAAAGAAAAATACTCCAAAAGACAATTACAGCGCCAGATGGATAGCGGATATTATGAAAGATATATGTTGTCAAAAGATACGTTATTGCCAGAAAGCGTAAAAAGATTGGGGGAAAATCCCTTTTTAGATTCATATGTAATGGAATTTTTGGATCTGCCAAATGAATATCATGAAAATGATTTGAGAAAAGCCCTAATCAAGAATATGAAAGATTTTATTCTGGAGTTAGGTAAAGATTTTACATTTATTGATGAGGAATATAAGGTTCAGGTTGGTGGAGATGACTTTAGAATAGATTTACTCTTTTTTCATCGTGGATTACAGTGTTTAGTAGCAATCGAATTGAAAATAGGCAAATTTAAACCAGAATATGTTTCTAAGTTGGATTTCTATCTAGAAGCATTGGATAGACAAGTAAAGAAAGAAAATGAAAATCCAAGTGTAGGATTATTGTTATGTGCAACAAAGAACGATGAAGTTGTTGAATATGCAATGAGCAGAACAATGTCGCCAATGTTGGTTTCTGAATATAAACTACAATTACCGGATAAGAAGGTATTGCAGAAAAAATTGCAAGAGTTGGTGAATATACCGATGATTGAGGAAGATTAAATTTGGGATATAAGGTGATTAGTATGGAAAATATTGATATATTGGATTTTATGGATGGAATACCTGATAAAGAATTCGAGAAGACGAAAGCTCTAGAATATTATAAAAAAATACGAAATGAATTTAAAAAATTATCAAATGAAGATATTCTTGGAGATAATTTGAATAATGTAGTTTTAGTTAATATTATAATTGACGAAGAATGTGACTATGATAGAAAAAAACCTCCAATTTATAGAATGTATGTTAATGGCAAAAGTAATATAGATATACAAGAAATTTTGGATAAAGCAATATATAAATTTATAGAAGATGGACATTATTATTTTCACTATTATTGTCATCAGTTGCAACGTGAATTATCTGAAGTAATTGCAAAATGTTTAAATGATAATAACGAAAAAGACGAGTATTGGTGTAAATTACTGAATGACAATAGTGAGACATTGTCAGGGAAAAAAGCTTATAATTTTATAATTTTGGTTTTTGATAAAATAGCATTGAAAACAAATGTTACATATAATGGTAAAAGGCATCCGTTTTTAGATGCGCTTAAGACGGAATGGTCATTTGGTAAAGTTAATGATATAGACAATAGAAAAATAAATTATAACGAGTTATTCCGTAGAGCATCATATAGGGGAGATTATTTTGTATATTTATATGCAGATTTTTTTAATGCTTTGTCTGCGTTAAAGTATGAAAGCGGAGAAAATTATGGAAGTATATTAGCTATTTGTGTAACTAACGACAAAAATTTTGATGAAGTAAGCTTAAATTACGATGTATCTATAAAGTTTAAAGAAGCATTAAAAATAGAAGATAATTCGTATAGAAAAATAAGAAAGCTAATGGAGATAGCAAAAAACAAGTTATCGTTACTTATGAATGATAGTGGAGAAATATATGCTATAGGTAAGATGATAGACAATCCTTCTTGCGAATACTATAAAATGTGTTTTGAAGGGTTTTTGAAATGGACATTGTATAAAAATAATGAAAGATTTTTATGTTTTGAAAATATGTTTCCTAAGCTTCCAGATAAAGAAATTGGGATAGGTAATAAAGATATAGAATTGTTAAAGAGAACATTTGATATTACAGATACGTCAAAAATTGAGAGTATAATTCAGGCAGCAGTGGCTAAAAAACATGGAACAATGGTTGTTTTTGCAGAAAATGCAAATGATGAAGCAGATCGGTTGGAGGAATCAGGGATAAGTATAGATCCTATAGACATTAGTACAGGAATGTGTGTAGGAGAAATAACATCTATAGACGGAGCTATTATTTGCGATATAGATGGGATTTGTTATTCAATTGGAACAATTTTAGATGGAATAAAATCAAAAAAGACTAATATGTCAAGAGGAGCAAGGTATAATTCTGCAATAAGATATATTGAAAGCCAGAAAAGTAAACATAAAAGAACATTTATTGTTGTTGTTTCGGAGGATGGATATGTGAATTGCTTTTCTTCAGAAGAATAAAATTTTGTATAGAGTAATCGGAGGTGTAATAAGGAATTGGTGGTTAAAAGATATATGTATGTATAAACAAACATAAGTCAATTATGGTCAAAAAACCATCGACATCCGACCTCATACACGCTATAATATAGATAATCTAATAAGAAAATAGTGTTATCATTACTGCTATAAATGAAATGGTAGCCATATTTATGAAAAAATCATTGGAACGGAATGGCTGAACCTTCAGGGTGACAATGTCAGCGATTTGACAGTGAAAACCATTTTTCTCAGATGATTTTCCGTTTTCTTTTTTTGACAGAGATTTACAAAATAGTCAGGAAAATCAAGGCTTTCCTTGACTTATATTAACTTAAAATAATGTGGGTTTTCTGTGTGGACTCGAACTCCTAAGCGCTAGTTGGGGGTTCGATTCCCCCTGAGAACAGTTGTTTGAAGCAGTAATGATTAAGAAAATTCATTACTGCTTTTTTCATTTTTGGGTTGTAAAAATCTGTAAAATTGGTTTTCTTGTCTGAGAAATCAGACCTGAGAGATATAAAACGCTCAGATTAGATTTAAAAAAATCTAGTCTGGGCGTTTTTTTAGTCCAGGGAAAATGAGGTCAAACATGAATATAGGTAGTGAGAAACAGAGAGACCATGATGAAAAAGTTGTGGAGATAGAAATGAAGGACGTTTTTGACGTCTGCTCTTGACATGCCCGAAATCATGTCGTATATATATAGCAAGAGCTGGAATACTGATCCAGATAAGCATTGTTACAACAGACACAATTTCAAAATCAGAAATTGTTAATGCACAGGCAATGTACAGCAATACCATCGGAAATGAGATATAATATTGTTTTTTTCATATTTCAAAAAGAGAATAAAGAAATGTCAGAAAAAAGATGTTATACAGTTCAAGAGTTACAGGAAATCTTAGGAGTCAGCAGGTCTACTATTTATAATCGTTGCTGATGAAGTCGATTCGGAACTTCTGGCAAAAGTATTGGCTAATCCAGAGATGTGGGCATTTCTCAATTCACTGGCGAAGACGATGAAGTAATGAAAAACACGATTAAAATGCGGGATAAACACTGCTTCTAAAGGATATAATATAATTGTGGAATAGAAATACTCAACAAGTTACAAAAATCTATTCCAATGTCCGGCTAACATGTTGATTTTTGAAGTCCATCCGGATATACTAGAATAGAAAAATGCAACATGTTGCAAAAATCTTTTACAGTGAGGTTTTAAGATGGAGATTCGCAGAGATTTCTATTTGGATAAATTGATAAAAAGAAAGAATAATGGACTGATTAAGGTAATTACTGGTATTCGTCGATGTGGAAAATCCTATTTACTGAATAATCTGTTTTATCATCATTTATTGGAAAGCGGAGTTGATGCTGACCACATCATTCGCTTTGCGTTTGATTCAGCCGATGATCTTTATCTGATTGGCGAAAGCCTGATTCAGATTGAAAAGGAAAAGCGTGGAGTTGACCCTGAAAAGTTCATGGCTTATATCCGTTCAAAAGTTGTAGGTGAAGAAATGTATTATCTGTTGCTTGATGAAATTCAGATGTTGGATTGTTTTGAAGCTGTTTTGAATGGCTATCTTCGCAAAGATAATATGGATGTATTTGTGACAGGAAGTAATGCAAAACTTTTGTCTAAAGATATAGCCACCGAGTTCGCCGGTCGTGGTGATGAGGTTCATATGTATCCCCTGAGCTTTGCCGAGTTTATGACCATTTACAGTGGTGATAAGTACATGGGATTATCTGAATATATGCTGTATGGAGGTATTCCTCTGGTTGTTCTTCGTGAGGGAGCAAACGATAAGGCAGTTTCATTGCAGAATTTGTTCAATGAGATTTATCTTCGAGATATTACCAAACGTAACCGAGTGAGGAACATCGGAGAACTGGAGGATCTTCTGAATATTCTTTCCTCTGCCATTGGTTCGCTGACCAATCCAGAAAAATTGAAGAATACTTTTAGGACGGTAAAGAAATCCAGAATCACTTCCGCTACTATTAAAAAATATCTGGATTATTTAGAGGATTCTTTTCTGATTGAATCAGCACAAAGATATGACATTAAAGGAAAAGCATATATTGAAACACCAAAGAAATATTACTTTTCCGATCTTGGCCTTCGTAATGCCAGAATCAATTTCCGTCAGTTTGAGCAGACTCATTCTATGGAGAATGTAATTTATAATGAACTTCGTATGCGTGGTTACAGTGTGGACGTGGGTGTAATACCGATTGCAGAAAGAAATCAGGAAGGTAAGGTTGTCCGTAAACAGCTGGAAGTTGATTTTGTATGCAATCTTGGTTCTTCCAGATACTATATCCAGTCTGCATACTCGCTGCCAGATGAAGCGAAACGAACTCAGGAAATCAGACCGTTCAGAAAAATTGATGATTCTTTCAAAAAGATTGTTATTACAAAAGATATTGTACATCCCTATTATGATGACTATGGTATCTTGACTGTAAACATTTATGACTTTCTCCTTGATCCGCAAATTCTTGAAAAATAAATAATAGTATTCTAATGAGCCAAAGCAAGAGCTTACTACAAAAATCAAATAAATGGGAGGATGCGATAAGAAATCACCTTCTTCCTTCGTTATCCTTCGGGATTACAGATGTGAATTTGTGGTGTGGTAAGATAGAAACACAAACAAAGAGACACAAATATTTTCCATGGAAAATGAATATAAGACTGGAGGGTACATTTATGTTAAAAAACAAGCTTTTGATTTCTGGAAAACTTATATCGAATTTTTGACGAAAGGTATGATTGATGTTCCGATGCCTAATCCGGCAATAGAATTCCTGGCTGATGTAAAGGCCGGAAAATATGATGAAATAAGCGATGAAGAATACGATGAACTGCTGAATTCTACAGCAGAACTTGCAAGCTTCTGGAAGAAAAAACGAAAAGCAACGGTAGGCGAAATTGTACGGGAAGCTCTAATTCATATGAATTTAAGTCTTAGTGAAACAGAAAAACTGGCTCAGATTCTTGCGGAAGCGTCAACATGTAAGACATATAAGTAAAAAGAAACATTGATGGGACGATATAACACAAGGGAAACAATAAGGGAAAGCTCACCTGCGATAAATCCAGTGTTTTCAAGGGTTTGCAGAGAATTTAATAACAAAATATAACAGTTATTAAATTCCCTAAAACAGGTGAAATCTCAATCGGAATTTGTGGAGGAAAGATTATGGAAATCAGAAAGTATATGGAAAAAGACATTTCTGCAATGGTTTATATCTGGAATAAAGTTGTGGAAGATGGTGAGGCTTTTCCACAAGAAGATTTTTTGAATGATAAAACGGGTGCTGACTTTTTTGCTGCACAGACATATTGTGGTGTTGCAGATGACAACGGAAAAATCGTGGGGCTCTATATCCTGCATCCAAACAATATCGGTCGCTGCGGGCATATTGCAAATGCGAGTTACGCTGTTGCTACAGATTACCGCGGCGAGCATATCGGTGAAAAATTAGTAACTGATTGTCTTACACAAGCAAAGCAGCATGGCTTTGGAATTTTGCAATTCAATGCTGTAGTGGAAAACAATCTTCATGCGCGTCATTTGTACGAACGACTGGGGTTTGTGGAGATTGGAGTGGTACCAAGAGGTTTTCGTATGAAAGATGGAACCTATCAAAATATCTGTCTGTATTATTATGAACTGTAAAGCAGGCCGATAACTTCAAGTTTGTAGAAATATCTTTCTAATTTTCCCTATTTTACAGGCTTTCCAGTCCGTTCATTAGTGAAATGATATAATGATATGTATTTTCCCTTATTTTTGCCCTTATGAGATAATCGTAAGGCAAATATCTTATAACGATAACGAAAGGACTATAATTCATGAGTAGAATACTTTTGGTGGAAGATGACACAATGATTGCTTCGGGGATTCTGTATGCACTTGAGACATAAGGTTATGAAACAAATCATGCCACAGGTATAAAAGATGCCAGAAGTTTAATTCAACATTATAATTTTGACCTGGCAATTATAGATATGCAGCTTCCGGATGGAACTGGATTTGATGTAAGTGAGATATTCAAAAATAATGCTACATCTGTGATTTTCCTGACAGTTGTGGATGATGAAAATATAATTGTGAGGGCATTTGATGAAGGAGCACAGGATTATATTGTAAAACCTTTCAGAATCAGGGAACTTTTGGCGAGAGTTCGGCGCATTTTATCTGCCAATATCAAAAATGGAGAGAAGGACAACATAATCTATATGGGTCATGCAGCCATCCATACAGATGAGGCAAAGGTTTATGTGAATGATAAAAGCATAGAACTTACAGCATTGGAATATCGATTGCTGCTTATTTTTGCGAGTAATAAAGGAATCCTTTTGACAAGGCAGCAGATTCTTGACAAAATATGGGACGCAGACGGCAATTTTGTTGAGGATAATACACTTACCGTTTATGTGAAACGGTTGAGGGAGAAACTTGGAGAGGCAATACATATTGAGACTGTGAGAGGAATGGGATATCGTGTGGATTAAGAAAAAAGAGATAGAACAGTTGTCGGAGTTGGTGAAAGGCTATAGTTCCGGCGAGGAACTGGATATTCGAGAGAATAAGGAAGGCTCTTTTAACATATTAAAAAATGATATTTATGCTCTTGTGAACACGAAAAATGAACAGATAAAGGCAGTTGAGGCAGAAAGAGACAGTCTCTCTGATTATATGGCAGATATTTCCCATCAGTTAAAAACACCGATTACATCTATGATGATTATGGCAGATTTACTGGAGGAGGCAGAGCCGGAAAAACAGACAGAGTTCATTCATAACATTCAGGTTTCGCTAAACAAAATGGAGTGGCTTATAGGGGCACTTCTTAAGATGGCAAAGCTTGATGCCCATGCAATTGATTTTATCAAAAATGACATCCACACGTCAGAACTCTTAGAGGCGGTAAAACCATCGGTGGCAATCCTTTTGGATATCCACAATCTGACCATAGAGCTGAAACAGGATTGCATCATACATTGTGATAAACGCTGGACCACAGAAGCACTCACAAACATTGTCAAAAATGCAATCGAATATTCACCGGATGGAAGTGTGATTGAGATTGACAGCGGAGAAAATCCCATGTATAGCTGGATTTCGGTTAAGGACAGCGGTATGGGAATGGATAAAACAGAGTATGCTGCTCTTTTTAAACGGTTTGAAAATTCTACAAATGAAAATGGATTTGGAATCGGAATGCCGCTTGCACTCTCTATTCTGAAAGGACAGGGTGGAGATATTGATGTTGATTTTGGTGGCAAAGGAGAGGGAACGACTTTTATTTTGAAATTTTTTAAGTGAATTGTTTCTAAGTGACAAAATTGTCACAATAATAATTTCTTTTGTCACAGAACAGTCATTTTGCATTGCTAGGATGGTATTTGAAAAAGGAGGACTACAATGGCTGTTTTAGAAGTGAAGGAATTAACAAAGAAATATGGTGAAGGCGAATCGGAAGTGATTGCGCTTGATCATGTGTCTTTTTCGGTAGAAAAAGGAGAATTTGTTGCAATCATCGGAGCATCCGGTTCCGGGAAATCGACACTTATGAATATGATTGGCGGAATTGATTATCCAACAAGCGGTTCTATTATCATTGATGGAAATGAGATACAAGCAATGAGTGAGGATGAACTTGCAATTTTCCGCAGAAGAAATCTGGGAATTGTTTATCAGTTTTATAATTTGATACCCACTCTTACTGCGGAGGAAAATATTGCGCTGCCATGGAAATTAGATGGAAGAAAAGAGAATAAGGAACGGCTTTCTGAGATTGTGAATATGCTAGGTCTTGAGAAAAGGGCAAAACATCTGCCAGGACAAATGTCAGGAGGTCAGCAGCAAAGAGTATCCATAGGAAGGGCACTTATAAACGAGCCGGCATTTATTCTTGCAGATGAGCCGACGGGAAATCTTGATAGTAAAACAAGCAGAGAGATTCTGGATATTTTGAAGTTCACCAATCAGAAATATAAGCAGACTATTCTTCTTGTCACACATGACGAAAAGATAGCGCTGCAGGCGAACCGAATCATCACGATCGGAGATGGAAAAATCATAAAAGACGAGGTGATGAAGTAATGAAAATAACAGCACAACTCGCCTTAAGCCAGATGAAAGTGAATAAGAAAAGAACGATTGCAGGAATTTTTGCAATCGCACTTGCAACGTCACTTATTACAACTGTAATGTGCTTTGTGACAAGCGCAAATAAGATGCTTACGGATTTCCTTGGATCGGATTATGGAGAATATGGATCAGCATACTCTCTCATGCTTGCAATACCGGCACTGCTTTTAGGTCTTCTTATTGCAGCAATGTCGATTACTGTAATATCCAATATATTTTCTGCCAGTGCCAATAAGCGGATTCAGGAGTTTGGTATTTTAAAATGTGTTGGTGCAACAGGCAGACAGATAAGGGCAAGTGTTATCTATGAGAGTTTATGGCTTAGTCTGACAGCCATCTCGCTTGGACTCATTGCAGGAACTATACTTGGTTATATTAGTGTGAAATTTACAGGACATTTTATTTCCGATATCAATGATGCGGCAAAAGAAATTATTATGAGACCTTTTACCTTTTCCCTGCCCTTTCATATATCTGTGTGGACATATTTGTTTGCAGGTGTATTTTCGTTTTGCATTGTATTATTCTCTGCATACAGACCAGCTAAAAAGGTTGGTAAATTTACTGCTATCCAGTGTGTAAAAGGGATTGGAGCAGGCACAGTTTTGAAAGAGATCCAGGTAAAAGACAGCTTTATCCAAAAAATATTTGGATGTGAGTCTGCAATTGCCTATAAAAACATGAAAAGAAACAAATACGGCTATAAGGCAACGATGCGTGCATTGTCACTTGGAATTTTACTTTTTCTGTTAACCGGAGGATTATCCGGTCAGGCAAAGGAATTCCAAGAATGGATGACACCAAAATCAAAAGAAATGATGGTGGATTATTCTTCCAATTACGATATCGAGGTAAATGCGAAAACAGGGAAAGAAGAGAGAAAAATCAGCCGGCCTGTTACATCAGACCAATATAATGCAATCACACAAAAGCTGGAAAAGTACGGGATAGATATATATGGTGTTGGAGCAGATACTTTTACCTACAATGCGCTATTAGATAAAAATACATTAACAGAGGATATGCTGCAGGTTCCGAAATTTTCCGATGATAATGGGGAAACAAGGACAGAAATCGTGTCCGTTGATGATGAACTCTATAAAAAACTGTGTGACAGGGCAGGCGCAGAATATGGAAGTATCCTTTTGCTGAACACTTACCAATATAATGACAATGGAGAGTATACGTCGATAAAACCTTTTAAAGATGATGTGACACAGATTTCCCTGATAAACGCAGCCAATGAGAAGAACACACTTACAATTGGTGGTATTTTAGAACAGTCCGATTTAAAGGAATATGGTTTTTTGGAAATGACACCATATCCGGTCAGAATTGTCGTACCTGATGCGGATGCGAGGAGTTTTGACTGGTTTAGTATGCCATCAGATGAAGATGATTATACAGAATATGCCAGAAGTGTCATGGATGAATATTTTCCAATTATGGCAGAGGATTCTTATGTAGAGCAGGGATATACCGTGAGAATTGCCCGCACAGATGCTATGGTTAAAATGCTCAATATAGCTATAGTTCTTGCTGAAATTGTGATGTATGGCTTTGTTATCCTGCTCATTCTCATGGGATTTACAAGTGTAATTAGTACGCTGGCGACAAATATCAGAATCAGAAGCCGTGAGTTTGCTGTGTTAAAGAGTGTTGGAATGACAAATAAATCACTTTGCAGGATGTTATATAGTGAAAGTATTTTTTGCGTTCTAAATGCACTTGTTCCGGGAGTGATACTTGGAATTGCAATTCCATTTTTAATTAATTTATCCATTCGGAAGGCTTTCCCGGTATTGTATCATATTCCGTGGGCGGCATTATTTGGTGGTATATTTGTTTTGATAGGAATTGTGTTTTTTATCACACGAACTGAAATTCACAAGTTAAGAGATAAAAGTATTATTGATGAAATAAGAATGGATATTGTATAAATGTCAATTCAAGTTTGCAGGACATGACCAAAATAAAACCAGTTCGTAAAATGACATTTTTACGAACTGGTTTTTGCGTTGCATTTTCAAATGATATTTATCTATTTTGCAATTAGCCAAAATATCTGTCAAGAAGTCCCTTAAGGGCTCTTCCGTGTCTAGCCTCGTCACGAGCCATCTCATGAACTGTATCATGGATTGCATCGAGGTTATTCTTCTTAGCACATTTAGCAAGGTCAGTCTTTCCTGCTGTAGCACCGAACTCACAGTCAACTCTCCAAGCGAGGTTGTCTTTTGTAGTAGCCTTCATGTTAGGCTCAAGGTCCTCACCGAGCATCTCTGCAAACTTAGCTGCATGCTCGGCCTCTTCGTAAGCTGCCTTCTCCCAGTAGAGACCAATCTCAGGATATCCCTCGCGATGAGCTACACGAGCCATGCAAAGATACATACCTACCTCAGAGCACTCGCCCTCGAAGTTAGCCTTTAACTGCTCGAAGATGTATTTCTTATCTTCATCAGAGATCTCAGGATTGTTCTTAACAGTTGAAGCGTATACTCCAAACTCATGCTCTGCAGCAAGTGTTAAATCTCCCTCAACCTTCTTGAATTTATCTGCGCCAACGTGGCATACCGGACACTCTGCCGGTGGATTCTCTCCCTCATAAACGTATCCACAAACTGTACAAACCCATTTTGCCATAATAATGTTCCTCCTTTTAAAGATAGTAAATAAATGTTTAATTGTTGTAAAAAACTGTCAGGCTCTAGGAAAGCTCATTCTCGCAATCCGGACAAAGTCCCGTAAACGAAACTGAGCAGCTCTCAATGGCTAAATCAGTGGATTCCTGCACCTGTGTCATCAGCTCATCGGCGAAGTCCAAATCGATATCCATCACGCGTCCGCAGCCTCTGCATATAAAGTGATAATGAGGCGCTGTATTGTAATCGTAATGGTCAGGACCGACTCCGGTCGAAATCTTGATGATCTCACCAATTTCCTCAAGCAAGGAAAGGTTTCTGTAAACAGTTCCAAGACTGATGTTTGGAAATTCTTTTTTGATATTCTGATAGATAGTTTCAGCAGTCGGGTGATCGGTCCGGCTCGCCAGAAAGTTGACTATCGACTCTCTTTGACGACTATACTTAATCATATGAATCTCCTCTCAAATGAAATCAGGAATTGTTACTGATATCAATATACACGATAGTACTATAATTGTCAAGAGAAAAATAAGAATAATTCCTATTTTATTTTCTAAAGATGGCTCGAATAGATATAAATCAAGTATAAATTAATAACACGCATAATATCACTGCTTCACTCATAGAATAGTACAAAACGCGCAGGCGGGTAAATAAGCATGAAGAGATTCGTTACATACCTGTATTTATATGATGGCAGAATAAAAGGAAATAATGCAGGCTTTATAAAAGTAGAAATAAACGGAGAAAAAAGTGCATTTCTCGTACAGATAAAAAATCTCGGAAAATACTCCGGAAAAGGAAGAGTGTATCTGATATATGAAGCGGAGGCGGCCATAGAGGCAGGAGAGCTTACGGTAAAAAACGGTGAAGCGCGAGAGATATATAATGTAGATACCGAAAACGTAAAGGACAGTGGAAAGACATTTTTGCAGGTGCTCGGTGTAAGGATAGAGCTGGAAAATGCAGATGAAAAATTTCTGGCAAGCTGCTGGACGGATAACACGGCAGCAGTTATAGGAAAACCACTCAAGGTACAAGCAGATTTATCAAATAAGGAAAACCCTGTATCGACTCCTATGCCTGAACCGGGCTGTCAGAAAGAAGTTCATAGTCAAAATGTTGATGACAGTCAGGACAAAATCAGGCGCATAGACATATCAGAGCTTCGCACGCTTCCGGCCAAAAACTGGTACATAGTCAACAACAGTTTTCTTACACACGGTTACGCAAACTATAAGCATCTCGTCATCAAAACGGATACAGATGGCAGACAATATCTCGGAGTGCCGGGCGTGAGCGAGCCGCAGGAGCGCATGCTGGCAGGGATATTCGGCTTCACGGAATTTGAGCCGGCCGCCCCGGCAAATGCAGCGGATGTCGATAGCGGAGTGTTCGGATACTGGTTCTGTCCGCTGTAGTTTTTATAGATTGTAAGAAAATGTCCTTTCCTCTGCACAAAACCACAGAAATTGTGTATAATTAAAGCTAACAAAAGAAAACTGTGGGAGGTGGCATTACATGAAAAATTATTCAAAGGATCCTGACAGACAGTATCATATCCAGGTCGCAAAGGGAGAGGTCGGCAGGTATGTTATCATGCCGGGAGATCCGAAGAGGTGTGTTAAAATAGCTCAGTACCTTGATAATCCGGTCTTGATAGCTGACAACAGGGAGTTTATCACATACACAGGCACATTGGATGGAGTGAAGGTCAGTGTGACATCGACAGGCATCGGCGGACCATCCGCATCCATCGCGATGGAGGAGCTGTACAGATGCGGTGCAGATACCTTCGTGAGGATCGGAACCTGCGGAGGCATGCAGACAGATGTGAAAAGCGGTGACATAGTGATTGCAACAGGCGCCATCCGCATGGAGGGCACATCAAAGGAGTATGCGCCGATAGAGTTTCCGGCTGTGGCAGATTTAGATGTCACAAACGCGCTTGTTGCGGCAGCAAAGCAGAAAAACTTTACGCATCACACAGGCGTGGTGCAGTGCAAGGATGCATTTTACGGACAGCATGAGCCTGAAAAAATGCCGGCAGGCTACGAGCTTATCAATAAATGGAATGCATGGAGGATGCTTGGCTGTCTTGCGTCAGAGATGGAGTCAGCCGCGCTTTTTGTCGTTGCGGCAAAGCTTGGAGTCAGGGCAGGCTCATGCTTCCTTGTGGTCGCAAATCAGGAGAGGGAAAAGCTTGGGCTTGAGAATCCTGTGGTACGCGATACGGACATGGCGGTTCAGGTGGCGGTTTCAGCAGTGCGAAACCTCATTCGCAAGGATTGCGCCGGGGAATAAGTCAGACATAAAACACAGAAACGGAGAACAGACATTGGATATAAATGAAATTTTAAAACACGTTGACCATACACTTTTATCCCCACAGGCTACATGGGACGAAATCAAGCAGATATGCGATGATGCGATAAAATATCACACAGCATCGGTCTGCATACCGCCAAGCTATGTAAAGCAGGCGTCAAAGTACCTGGGTGAAAGGGTAAAGATCTGTACAGTGATAGGCTTCCCTAACGGATATTCGACCACTGCGGTGAAAGCCTTTGAGACAGAGGATGCCCTTGCAAACGGAGCGAAGGAGATAGATATGGTCATCAATATCGGCTGGCTCAAGGATAAAAGGTATGAGCTGATAGAGGATGAAATAAAGAAGCTCAAGTCCATATGCAAGGATAAGGTGCTTAAAGTCATTATTGAGACCTGCTTTCTCACTGATGATGAGAAAATCAGGATGTGCGATATCGTGACGAGCGCAGGGGCTGATTATATCAAGACATCCACAGGCTTTGGCACGGCAGGTGCGACCTTTGACGATATAAAGCTGTTTTCAGAGCATATCGGAGAGGGTGTGAAGATGAAGGCTGCCGGAGGCATTTCTTCATTAGATGATGCAGAAAGATTTCTTGAGCTTGGCGCTGACAGGCTTGGGACAAGCCGTGTGGTGAAGCTTATTAAGGCTATGGACTGAATTTTCGTATACAATAAATAACCGGGGAATTATATATGGATAAAAAAACAATTGAAAAACTGATTGATACAGCCCTTGCACAGCTTGACTTTTCATATGCGCCGTACTCAGGCTTCAATGTCGGTGCGGCTCTTTTAGCAAAAAATCAGGCAGTCTACACCGGCTGCAATATAGAAAATGCAGCCTACACACCGACAAACTGTGCGGAAAGGACAGCATTTTTCAAGGCAGTGAGTGAAGGTGTGCGGGATTTTGAGGCAATCTGTATCGTTGGTGGAAAGAACCAAAAAGCGACAGGTTATACAGCACCATGCGGAGTATGCCGCCAGGTTATGATGGAGTTTTGCAATCCGAAGACCTTTGAAATAATACTGGCAATTGACAGGGAAAACTATAGGATTTACACACTTGAGGATATGCTTCCGCAGGGGTTCGGACCTGCGAACCTTGAGTAGAGCGACCTGTAGCTGTACCTTTAATGGGCTGCATAATGGGCTGTAATAGTTGTTGATTATATGGTGGTGTGAACATTAGCCGCCTCAACAGGAAGTGGGAAACCGGAAATGGGGGAAATATGGAGAGAAAAGAGAATATAAGAGACAATATAATAAAGCTGCCGAAAATTGAGCTTCACTGCCATCTGGATGGCTCATTAAGCCGTGAATTTGTCGAGAAAAGGCTTGGCAGGACGGTGCGGGAGGCAGAGCTTAGCGTGTCGGATGACTGCACAAGTCTGGCACAGTATCTGGAGAAATTTGACTTGCCGGGGCAGTGCATCCAGGATGAAAAGGGGCTTGAGGGAGCCGCCTATGATGTGCTTAAGGGCATGCACAGGGAAAACATCGTATACGCGGAAATCCGTTTTGCACCGCTGCTTTCAGAGAATGAGCGCATGAGCTGCGAGCGCGTGATAGAGGCTGCACTTAAGGGACTTGAGAGAGGTAAAAGGGATTTTGGCATAGAATATGGGCTTATTGTGTGTGCCATGAGGCATCACAGCGAGGAACAAAACAGACGCATGCTGCACACCGCAAGGGAATTTTTAGGCGCGGGTGTGTGCGCGGCGGACCTTGCAGGTGCTGAGGTGCCTTACCCTATGTCAGGATTCATGGAGCTTTTCAAATATGCAAAGCAGCTCGGGCTGCCTTTTACAATCCATGCGGGAGAGTGTGGAAATGCACAGAATATCATAGATGCAGTGGAGGCCGGCGCGGCCAGGATAGGCCATGGAATAGCCATGAGAGGCCACGATGATCTGGAAAGGCAGCTTTCGGCAAAGGGCATAGGCATCGAGCTTTGTCCGATAAGCAACCTGCAGACAAAGGCGGTGGCATCTGCAGACGAATATCCCATCAGGGAGTTTTTGGATGCGGGATTAAAGGTCACAATAAACACAGACAACCGCACCGTAAGCAACACAACTTTATCTAAAGAGCTTGAGTTCATAGAAAAAACATATGGCATACGCGAAGAGGAGCTGCCGCTTATGATGAAAAATGCACTGGATGTGGCATTTGCAGATGATGCCGTGAAGGAGCGGGTTTTCAGACAGCTGGTATAGTGCCGTGAGGCTTATGGAGATTTAACATTTAACTGCAGCACAAATTTACGGACCGGAAAATGGAGGTATGACACTATGAAGAAATATAACAGAATTTTTGTGATAGTCCTGGATTCTCTGGGAATCGGTGCAATGCCAGACTCGGAAAGGTTTGGAGACACAGATGTAGACACCTTTGGACATATACTTAAGAGGATGCAGACTCTCGACATCCCAAATCTTACAAGGCTTGGGATGCTCAACCTGCATTGTGGCGGTCAGATGCAGCCGGCTGCTGAGCCAATCGGCAGATTTACGCGGCTGGCAGAGGCGAGCAACGGCAAGGACACGATGACAGGCCACTGGGAGATGATGGGCATAAAAACCGAAAAGCCGTTTAAGACCTTCACAGAGCACGGATTTCCACCGGAGCTCATCGCTGAGCTTGAGAAGCAGTGCGGAAAAAAGGTCATAGGCAACAAGAGCGCCAGCGGCACTGAGATAATCGAGGAGCTCGGAGAGGAAGAGATAAAGAACGGTTCGATGATTGTATACACGTCAGCGGATTCGGTGCTCCAGATTTGCGGTAATGAGGAGACCTTTGATTTACAGAATCTCTACCGCTGCTGTGAGATAGCCAGAAAAATAACGCTCAAGGACGAGTGGAGAGTAGGACGCGTCATTGCAAGGCCATATGTGGGGAAGAAAAAGGGGGAATTCGTGCGAACCTCAAACAGGCACGACTATGCGCTTAAGCCAACAGGTCTTACTGCATTAAATGCATTAAAGGACAGTGGACTGGATGTCATTTCAGTCGGCAAAATCAATGATATTTTCTGCGGAGAGGGCATTACAGAGGCATTCCGCTCAAAGAGCTCGGTTCATGGAATGGAGCAGACCATTGATATTTGTGAGAAAGATTTTACCGGGCTGTGCTTTGTGAATCTGGTCGATTTCGACGCACTGTGGGGACACCGCAGAAATGTGACAGGCTACGGAGAGGAAATTGAGAAATTCGACAAAAACCTGGGCATTTTAATGGAAAAGCTAAGGGATGATGATCTGCTCATACTGACCGCAGACCACGGAAACGATCCTACCTACAAGGGAACGGACCACACACGCGAATATGTGCCTTTTATCGCGTATTCAAAGAGCATGAAGGGCGGCGGCTCAATTGATGAGGAAGCCACCTTTGCGGTGATTGGAGCCACAATTACTGACAACTTCGGCGTAAAAATGCCGGAGGGTACCATCGGACATTCTATTCTTGAAGAACTTTAATGGGTAATATCTCAGGAATTTTTTAACTTTAACAGAAAATATATGGAGAAAAAAAATGAACAGTATATATGAAAAACTCACCACATGCCTTGCAAGTGTGCGTGAAAAAACAGATTTTGTACCCGAGACAGCCATAGTTTTGGGCTCGGGACTTGGAGACTATGCAGAGCAGATTAAGATAGAGACAACCATAGATTACAAGGATATCAAGGGTTTTCCGACATCCACAGTTCCCGGACACAAGGGCAGGTTTGTATTTGGATATGTGGATAGTGTGCCTGTTGTCATCATGCAGGGCAGAGTACATTATTATGAGGGGTATCCGATAACAGACGTTGTGCTACCGACACGCCTCATGGGAATGATGGGCGCAAAAAAGCTGATACTCACAAATGCGGCAGGTGGTCTCAATACTGATTTTAATCCGGGAGACTTTATGCTGATTTCGGACCATATCGCGACAGCCATACCAAGTCCACTGATCGGAGCCAATATTGATGAGCTTGGCGAGCGTTTTCCGGATATGAGCGAGGTATACAGCTGCAGAATGAGGGAAATCGTAAAAGAAAAGGCAGATAAGCTAGGCATAAAGCTTAGAGAAGGAGTCTACGTACAGCTCACAGGCCCGCAGTATGAGACACCGGCCGAGGTCAGGATGTGTAAAATCTTTGGAGGAGATGCCGTCGGAATGAGCACAGCCTGTGAGGCACTTGCAGCGCGTCATATGGGATTTGAGGTTTGCGGAATCTCATGTATCACCAACCTTGCAGCAGGACTATCTGACAAAAAGCTCAACCACAAGGAAGTGCAGGAAACCGCAGACCGCGTGGCAAAGCAGTTTACAGAACTGATCACTGCTGTGGTGAGAGCAGTGTAAATGGGCTTATTTATTAACAAGCCCATAAATATAGTGATTACACCACTGTCCATGTAGCATCAGATAATCCCTAAGCAGTCCCTCCTGCACGAAGCCAAGCCCATTAAGAAGCTTCATCGAAGGCACATTCCCCGGGTGGACAACCGCTGTCACCTTGTGCATGCGAAGCTCGTTAAAGGCAAGCTTGGTGCAGAAGCCGACTGCCTCAGTGGCATACCCCATGTGGTGAAACTCACTGGAAAATTTATAGCCAATTTCACAGCTTCCGTAGAAAGCCGGAGCGATATTATGTATACACACAGTGCCGATAATCCGGCATGGATTTTCTTTCTCAAAAACATAAAATCTGAAAAGCTGTGATTTGACAGCCATATTGTATTCATATCTGAGCACCTTCTGCAGGTGCTTCACAGTATAAAAGTCCGGCACACGGTCTATTTCATACATTTCGAAAAGCTCTTTATCCCTATTGTAAAAATCCAAAACCTGCGGGGCACAATCAGCGCGCAATACCTTAAGAAGCAGACGTGGGGTTTCATATTCAAAAAACATATTTTCCTTCTTTCACATTTGGTGTATCATGTAATTATTCAAAACCACCTCACGCACATTCGCAAAAGCGCACGATACTCCAGTGGTTCTGAATAGTTATTGTATTATAATAGATTATAACACATGGAGCAGACAAATATGACACAAGATGAAAAATATATGAAACAGGCAATAAAACAGGCAAAAAAAGCATATGCACTCGATGAAGTGCCGATAGGCTGCGTAATTGTAGCCGGTGACAAAATCATTGCACGCGGCTACAACCGCAGAAATACCGACAAAAATCCACTCGCTCATGCTGAGCTCTCTGCCATCCGCAAAGCCAGCAAAAAGACCGGAGATTGGCGTCTCGAGGAATGCACCATGTACGTCACCCTTGAGCCCTGTCAGATGTGTGCCGGAGCAATAGTACAGGCACGCATTCCCAGGGTGGTAATAGGTGCCATGAATCCGAAAGCAGGCTGTGCAGGCTCAATCATCAATCTACTGCAGATGCAGCAGTTCAACCATCAGGTGCAGACAGATATAGGCATCTGCGGTGACGAATGCAGCACCATGCTTTCTACCTTTTTCAAAGAGCTGCGAAAGAAGCGCAAGCTTCAAGGGTAGTAAATAAATTGTGGTTAAAACCACAACGTGAGTCAGTAGTACCCGGGGTTTGCGTGCCTTACTCATCCCACAAGAAGTTGCAATAAATCTTGACAAAACCCCGCATTATAGCGTATACTTAAGACTCCGAGCAGCCGGGGTGGTAGCGGTACCTTGAACCAACAATCCGCTATAGTTGGGGTGATGCTTCGTAGAGGGCTTAAGCGGTGGAGCTGCCCTCCATAAGTGGCGTTGACGTCTGGGTCTTGCGCAATGGAAATCTATGAACCGTGTCAGGGTGGGAACACAGCAGCACTAAGTAGAAGCTTTCATGTGACGCGAGGCAGCCTGGAGGGAGTTAACTGTGGAGGTAACGTCTGTTGTGATGGTTCGAAGCGAGGCGCTCGGATTTTTAGCGTATAAACATCGTATGATAACATAGGTAATCAGCGGAAATTCTATTTCCGGGCTGATTACCTATGTTATCAGACGGTGCAACGGAAACCGAAAATTGTAGCCACGCAGTGGCGGAGAAGCCTAGCAAGAGGCGAATTTTCGGTTGTAGTGGCACGGGTTTATACGCGCGAATAAACATCGTATGATAACACAGTTAATCAGCGGAAATTCTATTTCCAGGCTGATTAACTATGTTATCAGACGGTGCAACGGAAACCGAAAATAAGGAAAATCGAGGCATACAATGATTCAGGACATTGCACCACATACGTGGGACATAACATACAAAAACATACATCCGGACCCGGACAGCAGGGTCCTTTTTTTTAGCAGGGGACAGCTTCTTGTGCAGCAGGCATCGGACAAGCCTGCTGACGAATCCAATCAGGATATTCATCAGATAAGCTTTCCAAGATATGAGGATATAAAAGCAGAATGCCCCGACGCTAAATATCAGTATCTGTTTACACTTGACGATATTGCATTTTTCAGGGTGGCACTGTCACATGCTGACAAAATGCATATACTGGAAGTAACAGGTGGCAAATTCATAAACCGGCACTATATGCGCAGCGCGGCACCGAAGGAGTACGTGCTTGCCGCGATAACTGGATTTCATCTGGATGGCTGGTATGATAAGAACCATTTCTGCGGCAGATGCGCCAACAGGCTGGTAGAGGACGACGTGGAGCGCATGCTCAGATGTCCGGTCTGTGGCAACATGGTTTACCCGCGCATCAATCCGGCAGTGATAGTGGGAGTTACCAATGGAGATAAGCTGCTTTTGACAAAATACAATGGCAGAGAGTATAAAAAGTACGCACTTGTGGCAGGCTTTAACGAGATAGGTGAGTCGCTTGAGGAGACCGTGCGCCGTGAGGTCATGGAGGAAACAGGACTGCGTGTGAAAAACATCAGATACTACAAATCGCAGCCGTGGGGCTTTACCGACAATATACTTGCGGGATATTTCTGTGAAGTTGACGGAACAGATGAGATTGAGGTTGACATGCAGGAACTTTCGGTGGCAAAATGGGTGTCAAGAGAAGAAATACCTACATCCCTAGAGGAATTAAGCCTGACAAATGAAATGATTTCTGTTTTTCGGCTTGACAAAGGCGATTCCTGAATGTATAGTAAAACAGTAGGAAATGAAACAGAGGTGCTATAAATGAAAATTTCAACAAAAGGACGTTATGCTCTTCGCCTTATGATGGATCTTGCAGAGAACAACACTGGTTCACCCATCAGCCTGAAGGATGTAGCGAAGAGACAGGATATTTCAGATAAATATCTTGAACAGATTATATCCATTTTAAACAAGGCGGGCTACGTCAGAAGTGTCAGAGGCGCCCAGGGCGGCTACATGCTGAAGATGGAACCGCAGAACTACACAGTCGGCATGATTCTCAGACAGACAGAGGGCAGCCTTGCGCCGGTAGCATGTATAGAGGATGACGAGATAGTCTGCGACAGACAGCAGCAGTGCGTCACATCTATTGTGTACAAGAAGATCAATGATGCAATCTCAGGTGTGGTTGACAATATCACATTGCAGGATCTGGTAGACTGGCAGAACGAGAAGAATGGAAATTATGTCATATAAAGAAAGAAGGTTATCATAGATGAGCAGATTAATTTATTTGGATAATGCGGCAACCACACAGGTATATCCGGAGGTTGTGGATGCAATGCTTCCTTATTTTACAGAGCATTACGGCAATCCATCAGCTATATACAGCTTTGCAGATGAGGCAGAAAGAGCAGTGGATCATGCCAGAGGAGAGGTCGCAGACCTTATCGGAGCCAAGAAGGATGAGATATATTTCACAGGCGGCGGCAGCGAGTCCGACAACTGGGCATTAAAGGCCACAGCAGAGGCATATGCCGCAAAAGGAAAGCACATCATCACATCAGCCATCGAGCATCATGCAATTCTTCACACAGCACAGTGGCTTGAGAAGCATGGCTTTGAGGTGACATATGTGGGTGTTGATGAGGACGGAAAAATCAAGCTTGATGAGCTGAAGGCAGCCATCAGACCTGACACAATCCTTATATCAGTTATGGCGGCAAACAACGAGATTGGAACTATCCAGCCGCTTAAGGAAATCGGAGAAATAGCAAAGGAGCATGGCATTTTGTTCCACACAGATGCGGTTCAGGCATTCGGACATATTCCGATTAATGTAGATGATATGCATATCGACATGCTCAGCGCCAGCGGTCACAAGCTCAACGGACCAAAGGGTATCGGTGTGATGTATATCAGAAAGGGCGTAAAAATCCGCTCATTTATCCATGGCGGAGCACAGGAGCGTCAGAGACGTGCGGGAACACACAATGTGCCGGGTATCGTAGGACTCGGCAAGGCAGTAGAGCTTGCAAAGGCCAACATGGCAGAGCGCAGTGCATATGAGACAAAGCTCAGAGACCACCTCATCGAGAGAGTGACAAGTGAGATTCCATATACACGCTTAAATGGACACAGAACAGACAGACTGCCAAACAATGCAAACTTCTGCTTCAGATTCATTGAGGGAGAGTCAATGCTTATCCTGCTTGACCAGGCAGGCATATGCGGCAGCTCGGGTTCAGCCTGCACATCAGGCTCACTCGACCCATCACATGTGCTCCTTGCAATAGGACTGCCACATGAGATAGCACACGGCTCACTGCGTCTTACATTATCAGAGAAGACCACTCTTGAGGATATCGACTATACAGTGGACAAGTTAAAGGAAATCATAGCAAGGCTCAGAAGCATGTCACCGTTATACGAGGATTTTGTAAAGAAAAACGGCAAATCTGAGGCATAAATGATCAGGTCAAAAATTATAGTGACTATCACAACATTAATATATACATGAAAATTAGGAGGAACTAAGGACATGGCATACAGTGAAAAGGTAATGGACCATTTTAACCATCCAAGAAATGTAGGAGAGATGGAGAATCCAAGTGGTGTCGGCACAGTTGGAAACGCAAAGTGCGGAGACATCATGAGAATGTATCTGGATATAGATGACAACGGCATTATTCAGGAGGCCAAATTCAAGACCTTCGGATGTGGCGCAGCAGTTGCAACAAGCAGTATGGCAACAGAGCTCGTAAAGGGCAAGACAATCCAGGAGGCGCTTGAGGTTACAAACAAGGCAGTTATGGAGGCACTTGACGGACTTCCACCTGTAAAGGTACACTGCTCACTTCTCGCAGAGGAGGCAATCCATGCAGCACTCTGGGATTACGCAGAGAAAAACGGTATCAAGATCGAGGGACTTGAGAAGCCTGTAAACGATATCAGCGAGAAGGAAGAGGCGCCTGAGGAAGACTATTAATGAAAAAGAAGGTTGTAGTAGGAATGTCGGGCGGAGTGGATTCGTCAGTAGCGGCATATTTATTAAAGGAACAGGGATACGATGTCATCGGAGTCACAATGCAGATATGGCAGGACGAGGATGTATTTAAACAGTCACAGGAGGGCGGCTGCTGTGGGCTATCCGCAGTGGAGGACGCCAGACGAGTGGCGGCAGTGCTTGATATTCCGTATTATGTGATGAACTTCAAGGCGGATTTCAAGAAATACGTCATAGACTATTTCGTGTCCGAATATGAGCGTGCATACACGCCAAATCCGTGTATCGCCTGCAACCGTTATGTGAAATGGGAGTCGCTGCTTCACCGCTCGCTCGAGATAGGAGCAGACTATATAGCAACAGGCCATTATGCCCGCATAGCACAGCTTCCAAATGGCAGATACACCATAGCCAACTCAGTCACAGCGGAAAAGGACCAGACGTATGCGCTTTACAATCTGACACAGGAGCAGCTTCGTCGCACACTGATGCCTGTGGGAGAGTATGAAAAGCCACAAATCCGCCGTATCGCAGAGGAAGCCGGACTGCCTGTGGCGCACAAGAGCGACAGCCAGGACATATGCTTCGTGCCGGATCACGACTATGCCTCATTTATCGAGAATGAGACAGGCAAAACCTATGAGCCGGGAAACTTCGTGGATGAATCGGGCAATATTCTCGGCCGTCATAAGGGCCTCATCCACTATACTATCGGACAGCGCAAGGGGCTTGGAATTACAGCCGCAACGCCTTTATTCGTGAAGGAACTGCGTCCGGCAACAAATGAGGTCGTAATCAGCACAAATGAGTCACTTTTCTCAGACACCTGTTATATCAGCGATATAAACTATATGGCACAGGATCACATCACACCGGGCACCCGCAGCATAGGAAAGGTACGCTACTCTCACAGGGGAGCTGACTGTACACTTACCCCTATGGAAAACGGCATGATAAAATGCGTATTTGACGAGCCACAGCGCGCCATGACACCGGGGCAGGCAGCGGTATTCTATCAGGATGGGCATGTACTGTGTGGTGGAACAATTGAAAAGATGATGGTAAATTAGCAGGACTTTTGAATAGTCGCGAATATATTATAATAGAGCAGACAGCATAACTAAAATGCCGTCTGCTCTATTAAATTATTAATTTTAGTATAGAAAGCGTGGATAGAATTAATCATATCATATATTTGAAGGATGGGGAAATATGTCATATGTTTGTCAGACTCGGGAAGAAAAACTGGTGAATTTAATGGGGAGATTTACCAATATAATCTTAGACCATTTGGAATCATGAGCTTAATGTGTTATTACAAATAAATATTAAAATGAAACGACGTATACTCTTCTTAATCTACTATTTTTTATAAGATTAAGAAGAGTATATTTGCGTTTTGGCTTGTTTTTTGTCCAAAATACCGTTATACTTTACTTAAAGTGTATAAAAAACAGAGATTAAGAAGAG
>ENA-ORUI01000382-ORUI01000382.1-human-gut-metagenome-genome-assembly--contig:-NODE-382-length-57566-cov-5.262506_pt1 | contig 57566 bp, 60 predicted proteins | sample MGYA00242078_ERZ509205 | MGnify/ENA primary metagenome ERZ509205 (study PRJEB26280, sample SAMEA2338828) | human gut metagenome | biome: human gut; feature: human-associated habitat; material: faeces... | reverse complement strand
TTCGCGCCCGGCTTTTGCGTATAATTCGGAAATCGAGACTTGCGCCCTCAATGGGAGCATAGTCGGAGAGGAGGACAAACTATGGAGTATATCGTTTATCGGCGATTCAAGGCCGATGGCATCGACGGATCATTTAATCTCCGATACGGTACGCTTGTCACGGAGAGAAACGGCTTTCTCTTTGCCGCAGACGGGCGAAAGATTTGCGCCGCAACGTCTGAAAACGGATGGGAACATTTCAGGCCGAACACGCCGGAGGGTGCGTATCGTCAAGAAGTGTTGGCAGCACTGTGCCAGTGGTATTGTAAAAACGACTGCGGCGATGATTTTGCTGATGAGAAATGGCCAGATGCAGAAAACGGTTACTGGAAGAACAGACTGAGAACAGCCAGCACGGAACGGCTGGAGAAAATCTATTTTGAAAAATTCGGGGTGATACCATGTATGCAGTGAGCAAAGAGGGCGTCTTTGTTGGTTACGCTGATAGCGTCGTCAACATCCGCCTACACAAAAACGGTAGCTATGTGCCATGCGCAGATGATGAAGCCGATGGGTTCTGCGCGAAGATGGCAGTGCCAATGAAGGATGAAGATGGAAACGAGTATCACAGCTTGTCAGATACGGTATTTTGCCTTGCGGGGCATGAGCTAAGAGGCACAGAGCCTGTGGGCAGCTACGAAGAAATGGGCGCGGCAATACCACTGACGGAGGCGGAGAGCGCCGTCGGCGCGGTGGTCGCCCTCACGGGCGAGGTCGTGACCATGGCGCGCGCCGCAGAGCTGCGACCGATGATTGAGGCGGCGGCAATGAGCCTGCCGGACAGCGACGCAGCAAAGGCCGTTGAGCTGTTCCCGCTCTGGGCGGATCACATCGGCGAGACCGTCAAGCCCGGCGACCGCCGCAGCGATACGGACGAAAGCGGCGTGCTGCACGTCTACCGCGTCAACAAAGGTCAGGGCCACACCACGCAAGAGAACTGGCCGCCGCACTCCACCCCTGCCATGTGGACAATCATCAACGTCGACCACGCGGGTACCCAAGATGACCCGATTCCGGCCGCTCGCGGCATGGAGTACGAGTATGGTCTTTATTACAAAGACCCCGAGGACACTAAGTTGTACCTGTGCGAGCGTATGGGCGAGGCCGCGGGCGGGAAGATCACGCTGCAATACCTGCCGCACGAGCTGGTGGGCAGCTACTTCAAGGCGGTGAGCGCATGAGACTGCTGAAAGCGATCCGCGACGCAGACGCGCTGCGCCCGAACAAGATGAGCACGCCGCGCAAGGCGGAGATGCTCATGGAGCTGGAAGCCCGCTTTGCCGAGATGATGGGGGTAGACGCCCCCACCCTCTTGGTGAACACCGAGGACGACACGGCGAGTGTGGAGGACTTCGAGCTGCTGATGCCGGACGGGCACTGCGAATGCTATGCCCTGTATCTGGCGGCAGCGCTTGACGCTTACAATCAAGACAGTACCCTCTACGCCAACGACTACGCGCTTGCGAACCGGGCAGTTGAGAACGCCATGGCATGGTGGAGAAGAAACAATCGGAAAGCGAGCCTCGGCAACTGGAAGGTGTGATGACGAGTGCCGACGACATTTCAGCTGGTGGAGACCACCTTCCCAAATGGGGAAGGGAAGAACACACAGGAGCAGATCGAGGGGATCTATGACTACCTCTTCGTGCTGCTGGAACAACTGCGCTACACGCTTTTCAATCTGGACGACAGCAACGTCAATCCCAATGCGATGAGCGACTTTATCAAAAATATCCGCGAACCGATCTACGCCAAGATCGAGGACACGAACAAAAACGTGAACGAGCTGAGCATCACGGCAAAGGGACTGGCAGCGCGCATCGGCGACGCAGAGGGCGACATCACACAGCTCAGCGCGCGGGCAGACGGGCTCGCGGCCGAGATCAAAAACGCCAAGGGCGACATTACCCAGCTCGGCGCGAGAGCAGACGGCCTTGCCGCGCGGATCAGCAGCGCCGAGGGGAACATCACGCAGCTGGGCGCGACGGCGGACGGCCTGAGCGCGCGCATCAGCAGCAACGAGGGCAGCATCACGAACCTGACGGCGGACGTAAACGGCATTCGCACGCAGGTAAGCGGGAAAATCAACAGCTCGGAGGCGCAGACGCTCATCGACCAGAGCCTTAACGGGATCACGCTCTCGGCGTCCAGCGATACGGACGGGACGATCTTCAAGCTCATGTACGACGGCGCGGTGCTGGCGAGCACCGGCTCGGTCGACCTCTACGTAGATGCCGTCAATGTGTACGGTACGCTGACGGCGGAACGCCTGCAAGGCGGTTCGATCCGCATTCTGGACGACGACGGGAACAGATGCGGAACCATCTATTCAACCTACGCAAGCTCGGCAGACACGAAGATCGAGATCGACTCGGACGCGATCGAGCTCGGTGGCGACGACGGCAGTGTGTTCATTGGCTCTCGATGGGATCGGAGCACAAAGGCGTACTACGCTTCCATCGAGGTGGACGGATACTCGCAGGAGGTGCAGATCAAGGGCGACGTCATTCCGAACGCGGACGCGACCTACAGCCTCGGCAGCCGGAATTTCGTGTGGGACGCGATCTATTGCAGCACGGACACGCTGAACGGCTCGGATCGGAACATCAAGAACAGCATCGAGGCGCTGCCGGAGAAGTACGTGAGCATGTTTGAGCGCATCGAGCCGAAGCGCTACAAGCTCAACAGCGGCACGAGCGGGCGCTTCCACACGGGATTCATCGCGCAGGAGGTAGAAGCGGCGATGCAGGAATGCGGCATTGACTCGCAGGAATTCGCAGGCTGGGCGAGGGCACAGCGCGAGGACGGCAGCGAAACGTATTTCCTGCGGTACAGCGAATTTATCCCGATCCTGTGGGCGAAGGTACGCGAGCAGGAGAAGCGGCTAAAACGATTGGAGGGGACGACATGAATGAGAAGATCAAGCAGGAAGCGACGCATGCGATGCAGCTCATCAGCATGCTGAACGTGAACGGTGAGGCGGTGGACGTGGTGGCGGCGGCGCGGCAGGCACTTCGCAACATCGTGACGATCTGCGACGCGACGGAAAGCGAGGGCGAAAATGAAACTGCCTGAGATCGCAGCCTACGCCAACCGGCGCATGCAGCAGGAAAAATTCGGCGGCATCAACCACACGTTCGGCGCGGCAGGCGGCGAGCTGTACGACATGAGCAACCTGTCGGCGCGGTTTTTCCCGCTGCTCGCGCCGCGCGCGAGACGCTACACCGTGCGCTCCGGCATGGGCAAGGCAAACGGTATTTTCAGCGCAGGCAAGCTCTATGAGGTGTATGGGGCAAAGCTCTACATCGACGGCGTGCAGAAGGGCAGCGTCCAAGACAGCGAAAAAACCTTTTGCGCGCTCGGGGAGCGCGTGCTCATCTTCCCGGACAAGATCGTATGTGAAAAGGACGGGACGATCAAGCCGATGGAGGCAAGCTACAGCGCGGCTTGGCTTACCTTTGGGGACGGGACGTATGCAGACGAAAAGGCGGCGGCGAACAGCATTACGACGACCGGCGCGGCGTTCCCGTTCAATGTGGGCGACGCGGTGACGATCTCCGGCTGCACGAAGATGCCGTACAACAACCGCACGCCCGTTATTCGGGAGATCAGCGCGGACAAAAAGACACTGCGCTTTTATGAGAACACATTCCGCCTGCCGGACGGGCAGACGAGCATCACGGAAACGGGCACGGTGACGATCAAGCGGACGGTTCCTGACATGGATTTTGTCTGCACGAACGAAAACCGCGTATGGGGGTGCAAGGGTGACAGCATCTATGCAAGCAAACTCGGCGACCCCTACAACTGGAACGTTTTTGAGAATCTGGCCACAAGCTCGTTCAACGTGGAAAGCGGCACGGCGGGGGCATTCACGGCCTGCGTCAGCTATCTCGGTTACCCGTGCTTTTTCAAAGAGGACAAGATCTTCAAGATGTATGGCACGATTCCAACCAACTTCCAACTCATGTCAAGCGCGGTGCTCGGCGTGCAGAAAGGCAGCGCGAAGAGCCTTGCCATCGCAGGAGAAACGCTCTACTACCTCTCCAAAGTGGGCGTGATGGCGTACGGCGGCGGCATGCCGCGCTGCATTTCGCGCGTGCTGGGAGACGAGGTGCGATTCACACAGGGTGTGGGCGGCAGCGACGGGCTCAACTACTACGCAAGCCTCAAGGCCGGCGCAGGGGCGGTGCTCTACTGCTACAGCAGCGAAAACGGGACATGGCACAAGGAAGATGCGCTCCCCGTGGTGCAAATGGCCTACCACGGCGGTATCATGGCCTTAGTAGACGGCGGGTGCGTGCTGCTCGGAAGCCCCGCAGACATTCCCGCAGGGGCGACGCGCGAGGGCGCGGTTGCAAGCGTTGCCGAGTTTGCCGACTATGACGGCGGATCGTTCGACGCGAAGCACGTGCAGCGCGTGAGGGCGCGGCTGGAATGCGAGAAGGGCGCAACGGTCGTGTTTCTTGTCAAGTTCGACGGCGGCGCGTGGGAAGAGGTCGACCGCTGCGGGGCGCAGGAGAAAGACGTTTTCACGCTCAACTGCCCGATCCGCCGCTGCGATCACTTCAAGCTCAAGATCAAAGCAGAGGGAGAATACCGGCTCTATGCGCTCGAATACGAATATGTGACGGGCGGGAGAAAGTGAGGGGAAGCAATGGCAGATTTTAAGCATAAAAACACCGACCTGAGCCTGATTACCGATCAGAACGACCTCGATCTCATCAGGCAGTATACCGAAAACTACGACAGGGCGTACGCTGCGGGTGACAAGGCGGGGCAGCAGGCCGCGCACGACGCGGCAGAAAGGATCCGCTCGAAATACCAGTACAGCGGCGGCGTTGACGGCAGCGATTACATCAAGCTTGGCAGCGGCGAAACGCTGCGGCAGCCGAGTGCGCCGAAAGCCGACACGAGCTGGCTCGACAAGCTGGGCGAGAGCAGCTACCAGTACGATGCCGACGGCAAGATCAGCGCGGCGCTGGACGCGATGCTCAACCGCAAGCCGTTCTCTTACGACGCGGTGAGCGACCCGCTCTATCAGCAGTACCGCAAGCAGTATACGCGCGAGGCAGACCGCAGCGCAGAGGACGTGCTCGGCAAGGCGGCTGTGATGACCGGCGGCATGCCGTCCACGGCGGCGGTCACGGCAAGCCAGCAGGCGAGCGACTACCAGATGAGCCAGATGACGGACAAGATCCCCGAGCTGCAGCAGCTTGCTTACGGCATGTATATGGACGGCATCAATCTCGACCGGCAGAATCTCAACACGCTCATCGGTCTTGAGGACAACAATTACAGCCGCTGGCTCAGCAACCGGGACTATCTCTATCAGCTCGCGCGCGATCAGGTGGGCGATCAGCAGTACGCCGACAGCCTTGCCTATCAGAAGGAGCAGGACAAGCTCAAGTACGACTATCAGAAGGAACGAGACGCCATCGAGGACGCACGCTACGACGCGGAATGGCAGTATAAATTGCAGCAGGCCGCGCTGCAGGCGGCACAAAAAGCAAGCGGCGGCAGCGGCGGCAGAAGATCCGGCGGATCGAGAGGCTATTCCGGCGGCACGATGGACTATGAAGGCCTGTTTGCTGCGGCGCAGGCGAGCGGGAACCCCAAGAGCTGGCTTGCACAGAAGGCGAACTACCAGAAGTACGGCTTTACATCTTCGAGCGGGCTCTATTCCGACTATGAAAACTGGCTGGAAGGTCAGAACGGTGGAAGTTCAAGCGAAGGCTATAATTCGAGCAATTTTAATGCGGCTATGAGCAGCTTGCGCACGATGCTTGCGCAGGGGCGTACCGATTATGCTGTCGGAGGTATTGATTCCTTCTGGGATAAGCTGAGCGACGAGCAGAAGGCGCGCGTGCAGAAGATGCTGAACGAATACGGGCTGACTTACACGGAGGGCTGATATGGGAAAGCTGGTAGCACTGAACACCAATAACGAAGAGAAGAAATTAAAGACCGAGCAGCCAACTGCGACCATTGTTGCACAGGGGCAGCGCGGGAAATTGATGCAGACCGGGAACGCGAGCGCCCCGGTCTCTTCTCCACCTACAGTATATCGCACGAGCCCGGTGAAGACGAAGCCAGTGACGCAGCAGAATGTCGTGACGCCGAAGATGCCCGCGCAGGGCGGCACAAGCCCGATGTTCCGGCAGCAGACCGTTGTCACGCCCAAGTGGCAGAGCCCCATCATGCAGGGGCTCAGCAGCGGTGCTTTACAGCAGCAGAACGCAAAGCCTTACCAGAGCAAGGAAGCCCTTGAGCAGCATGTGAAGGACGTGAAGCCGCAGACGGTCACGCAGCGCGTCGGGAATGCGGCAAAGGGCGCAGTAAAGACCTACGGCTCGGGATTTGCCAACGCTGTGGGTATGAAGCAGGTAGGCGTTGGATTGCAGCAGCGCGAGGAAGCCGAGAAAGAAATTGCGCTGTGGGATCAGGACATCAAGGCGCAGCGCGACGTGCTGGCAGACCCGAGCAGCACGGCGTCTGAGCGCGACACGGCGCGCAACGTCATCACGGCGCTGGAAGCAAAAAAAGCCGCATACCTGCAGGCATACGGCGAGGGCGGCGAGGTGGAGCGCACGGCGGGCAACATCTACAAGGCCGCCGACCGGCTCGCCGACAGCGGCGCAAAGGAGATCAGCAAGGCAAAGCGCGATCTTGGCGGCGCGGGGCGGCTTGCAGTCGACGTCGGCGTTGCGGGCGCGCAGATGGGCATGGACGCGGCTCTTGGCCTTCTGACGGGTGGCAGCGCACTCCCTGCGATGTTTGTCCGCAGCACGGGCGGAAGCGCGCAGGAAGCACGCAGACAGGGCGCGACGCACGAGCAGCAGGTCAACTACGGCTTCGCCAGCGGCGCGCTGAGCGTGGCGACCGAAAAGATCGGCAACGCGGCTGGCCCGTTCCGCAAAATGTTTGGCAAGGGCTTCCTTGATGATGTCATTGAACGCACGATGGGCAACCTTACGAAAAGCGCTGCGGGCAAGCTCGTGCTCTCGTTCCTTGAAGAGGGCGGCGAGGAAGTGCTTGAGGATCTTGTTCAGCCTGCGCTGCAAATGATCTACAACGGCAAGACGCTTGGCGGGAGCTACAGCGAGCTGGAAGCGGCGGAAGTGCTGAATGACTTCCTTGTCGGCGGCATTCTCGGCGGGCTTGGCGGCGGTGTAGAAGCGCTCACAAACCGCGGCTATTACGACAGCCGCACGGAGCTGCCGCAGGGGCCGCGCAGCAGCGATGCAGATGTTGTGAACGGCATTTCCGACCGGCTGTTTGCCCGCTACAACGATATGATCGGCGAGAACGGGCGCAAAGCGATTCGCGGCTCGTACAAGGAGGGCAAGGACACGGCGGAGCACGTGAAGGACTTTATCCCTGCCTACAATGCGGGCGTGGAGGGCAAGGCGAACCCCAACCCGACGAATGAGACGGCCTATGCAGGCTATGTCGCAGGGCAGAACGACGCGAAGAAAGCGGCAGGAACGGGCGAGCACATTGACAGCCGCACAAAGGAAAACGTATCGGGCAGAAACGTGAACGCTTTCCAGTTCGACCACCCAGAGCTGCACAGTTATTACAGCGCGGCGGCAGAGCAGATCGCCGGTATCGCAGATATAAGCCTTTCGCGCGGGCAGCAGAAGGGCGCGCGGCAGCGGACGGCAAACGGATACCAGAGAAACAATCAGATATTCGAGACACCTGCCATGCGCAAGGCGATGGACGAGGGCCTGACGCGCACGCAAATCATTGATGCAGCGCAGCGCATCATCAACGATAATGGGCAGGAGAACGTCAAAGCGGCGAAAACACTCGAGATCGTGCTTGACGACATGCTAACGAATGGGTACACTGCTGCTGATGGAACGGCGGTCGCCCCAAACACGGATTATATTGCAGCAAAGCAGCAGATCGCAGGCGCAGAGTCGCAGGCGACCGGATTTGACAAGTATGTAACTGACAACCGCCTTGCCCTCGAGACAGGAGAGGTAACAATGGACGAGCTGCGCGCAGAATACGCGCAGCAGGAAGGAGCCGAACATGGAGAAGAAGTACATTTACGCGACGGCAGCGAACGGGATAACGGTGCGAATCCCCGCGGAGAAGTACGAGGCGTGGAAGAAAGCACAGGACGAGATCAGAGCCGGAAGAAAGGGAGACACTTCGCAGACAGCGAAGCAGCTGCGCTCGATTATGGAGAAAAAGTAAGCACTGCGAGCTTCGGCATCGGCAGAGGCGCGGTCAATGACAGCGTCTATCTTGTGAAGAACGAGACGGCGGAAATGCGCAAGGCGAAGGACCTCGCCAAAGAGCGCGGCCTGCGTGTGACGTTTTTTGCCGGAAATAATCTGACGTTCCGCAGCAAGAACGGAAAAACGTTCCGGGCGCGCGGATACGTTTCGGGCGACCGCGTATTTATCCGTGCGGATCACCCGGAATTTACGTCGTACCAAATCATGCGGCATGAGGCCGGACATGATATGATCGCAAAGGGCGAAGTTGATTTGGACGAGGTACGCACGCGCATCGATAAGACCTTTACCAGCGGCGAAGTTGACTCCCTCTGTACGGCATATGCAGATGCTTATGCCGGCACCGAAATGACGGCGCAGGAGATTTGGGAAGAAGTGGTTTGCGACAGCCTCGGCGATATGAACATTTTCGCCGACAGCGAGATCAGCGATGCGGCAGCATTCCTTCTTGCACATATCAAGGTGGAGAGTGAAACCGTTGCGCAGGAAAGCACACGCGCACCGCCAAGCGGAACGGGCCCGGTACGCGAAAAATTCAGCTATGCAGGCGAGAAAGCGAAGAATGCAGACAAAGCAGCGCTTAATACGGCGAAAGAGATGGAGAAAAACGGGGCTGATGCTGAGACGATCCGGCAGAAAACGGGCTGGTTCCGCGGCGCCGACGGCAAGTGGAGATGGGAAACCGACGACAGCGGCATGAAGCTGCGCTTTGAATCTGGGTTATATGACTACGACACGGAGCTGCGGGAAAAAACCCATGCATGGGATAGGCTGACCAACCGTGAGCTGACGGACGAACAGAGGAGAGACCTTGCGGACTACCAGAGAAGCACGGAGCGCGGAGAGGCCGACGAGGCGCTATACGAGAAGCTGACCAGAGAGTTTGGCGGCGATTTTGAGAAGTGGGCGCTAACATTGGAAACAATGAAAGAGGCTGCAAAGTCCATCCCCAACTACACCACGCTGGGCGAGCTGGTGGACGCGCCGGCGCTGTTCGCCACCTATCCGGACATGAAAGATATGGATGTAATGTTCCAGACGCTTGAGCGCGGGCAGAACGGCGGGTATAACCGCAGGTTCGACAGCATTGAACTGAGCCGCGACCTGAAAAACAGACCGGAGGCACTACTGAATTCCCTCATTCACGAGGTACAGCACGCCATTCAGCAAAGAGAGGGCTTCACACCCGGGGCAAATCTGAAATACTGGAACAGAAAACTCGAAGAGGGATATGACGGCAGGGACGCCGAAACCAGACGTGAAGGCGCGCGGCTGCGAGAGCAGTATGAGCAGATGAAGGCAAACGATCCCGAGTTTATGCGCAGCATGGAAGAACTGAACGCCATGGCGCCGACGGTGCCGCGCGGGAAAGTCGACATGGACACATGGGAGCAGGTTGAGCCGGATCCGCCGGAATGGGTGCGCTTCGACGAAAGGCGCGACCAGCTGGAAGAAAAATACGGCGACCGCGTGTGGGATTATTTCAGCCTGCGCGACAGCATTGACAGAAATGCGAGGGACAGCAGACTGCCGGGAGATCTCTACCGCGACACGGCGGGAGAGATCGAGGCGCGGGACGCTGCGGCGCGGCGCGGCCTGACGGCGGAGGAACGCAGAGGGCGCAAGCCGGACACCGGCGACGAGAACACGGTGTTTTCGGGCAGCGGGGAGAGCTATGAGCTTGTCGGAAAGAACAAGGACGGAATCGAGGTCTACGAGACCGGCGAGGACATTAAGAAGATGTCCTACAAGGAGCGCATGGAATCCTTTATGGACATCATGCGCAACGAGTACGCGGGGCGCACGGCCAAATTCACCGACGGCAACAACACCTATTATGCGAAGTTTGACGAAGCAGACCTTCGCAAGAACGTATACGGCGATAAAAAATCCTCTCAAAAGGGCTGGAAAGCGAAAATCAATACCGGCGCAGATGGCAGCATCTTCGAGCTTGTAGAAAACGCGACCTACAACGGAGGTAAACCCGAGCAGGGAAAGAAAGCGCAGGCGCATCAAAACCTAACCGGCTGGGAGTATTTCGTCAAGACCGTGCAGATCGACGGACAGGTGTATGACCTGCTGGCGAATGTAAGAAAAAAGCCGGATGGAGAGTTTGTCTACTCCATCCAGCTTAATGAAAATAAAAATAAAGCATCGGCACCGCCCCTTCAGTACCAAAACGGTACAGCTAAAGCGAATAATCGCCCTGTTGGGGTGTCCACCAATGCTTCGAATGGTAGTATACCCCAAAATGGAGGGAATGTCAACGGCGTGAATGACGCGCAATTCTCCCGCGAGATCCCTGAGGCAAACTACGAAGCGCTGAAAGAGAAGTACGGGTATATCCCGGTGGGCGAGCGCGCATACCGCGAAGTGCAGGTACCGAAGAAGACGGCAGATGACAAATACGTCAGCCGCACGATCCGCACGGTGCTGGAAGCAAAGGCCACACCGGACGCAATGGTGCCGACGTTGGAACGAATGGTGGCAAAAGGAGAGTTCTCCTACGACCGCTATACGGACAAGCAGGCCATTAGTGACGCAGAAAGCCGCATCAAAACCGAGGGTTGGCAAAAGACCCTGAACAAGTGGAAAAGTTCCACCAAAGAGGGAATCAGCAAGGAGAATACGGCGATTGGCTGGGCGCTCTACAACAATGCTGCAAACAGCGGTGATGTGGAGACAGCTATCGATGTGCTCGACACCATCGTAAAGCGCCAGAGAAATGCGGCACAGGCGTTGCAGGCAACGCGACTGCTCAAGCAGCAGGACCCCAGTACGCAGCTTTATGCGGCGCAGCGCAGCGTGGAGAACTTGACAGAAGACCTCAAAAAGCAGTACGGGGAAAAGGCCCCTGATCTGAAGATTGACCGCGACCTCGCTGAGAAGTTCCTGAACGCAAAGGACGACGATGCGCGCACCGAAGCGATGAAGGAAATCTATCGAGATATCGGCAGACAGATGCCGAGCCGCTTCATTGACAAATGGAACGCTTGGCGCTACCTTTCGATGCTTGGTAATCCACGCACGCATGTGCGCAACATCGTTGGCAACGTAGGATTTGTTCCTGCTGTCACGGTAAAGAACGTCATCGGCGCAGGCATTGAGAGCGCTGCGAACGCGGTGAGCGGCGGCAAAGTCGGACGCACGAAGGCAATCCTGACGACGAAGGACGCAGGGCTTATCAAGGCGGCATGGAGTGACTATGCCAACATTCGCGAGCAAGCTCTCGGCAGCGGTAAGTACAATGATAATGTCAATGTGCGACAGGAAATCGAGGAAGGGCGCACAGTCTTCAAACCGAAGCTGCTGGAAGCGATGCGCAAATTCAACAGCACGGCGCTGGATGCGGAAGACGCATGGTTCTCCAAGCCGCATTACGCGGCGGCGCTGGCGCAATTCTGCAAAGCAAATGGCATTACCGCGGAGCAGGTCGCTGGCGGGAAAGGCATTGAAGCGGCACGCGAATACGCGATCAGAGAGGCGCAGAAAGCGACCTATCGAGACACCAATGCGTTTTCACAGATGATCTCCGATCTCGGCAGATACCGCGGGGATAACAAGATGAAACGCCTCGGAAGCACCCTCGCTGAAGGAATCCTGCCGTTCCGCAAGACACCAGCCAACATTCTTGTGCGCGGCGTGGAATACAGCCCTATTGGTTTCCTCAAAAGCATAAGCTATGACCTTGTGCAGGTGCAGAAGGGTAATATGCAGGCGACCGAAATGATCGACCGGGCCGCCGCCGGACTGACCGGCACGGGGCTGATGATGCTCGGCATTTATATGGCGAAAGAGGGCATTCTTCGCGGCAGCGGCGGTGATGACGAGAAGAAGAAAAAGTTCGACGAGCTGCAAGGGCATCAGGAATATGCGATGGAGTTGCCAAATGGCACGAGTATTACGCTGGATTGGCTTGCGCCGGAAGCGCTTCCGTTTTTCGTCGGGGCAAACCTTTACGAGCAGATGCAGGCGAACAACGGGTATCTCACTATGAGTGATATGCTTCAGGCAGCAAGCAACGTGACGGACCCACTTCTTTCCATGAGCTGTCTGCAAAGCCTGAACGACGTTTTTGACGCGGTGGGGTATGCGTCCTCCGGGGACACAAACGCACTAACCAGTGCGGTAGCAAGCGCGGCGACGAGTTATTTGACGCAGGGTATCCCGACGGTCTTCGGGCAGGCGGAGCGCACGGGCGAAAGCACGCGCATGACGACCTATACGGATAAGAACAAATTCCTGACGCCGGATATGCAATATGCGCTCGGCAAGGCCAGCGCGCGTATTCCTGGCGTTGACTACGGGCAGATTCCCTTTATCGACGCATGGGGGCGCACGGAAAACTCCGGAGGCGTGGTCGCGCGGGCATTTAACAATTTTGCGAATCCCGCGTATACCTCGAAGGTAAGCGGCAGCAAAATGGAAGATGAATTGAGCCGCCTGTACGAGGCGACCGGTGAGACCAAAGTCCTGCCGCAGCGCGCACCGAAATCTTTTACCGTGAATAAGGAAAACAAACAGTTGACCGGCGAGGAATACGTCAAGTACGCCACAAAGCGCGGGCAGACTTCCTATAAGATCGTCAGCGAGCTCACGGGACTTGCGAGCTATAAGTCCATGAGCGACGGCGATAAGGCAGATGCCGTTGCGAAGGCCTACGAATATGCCAACATCGTTGGGAAAATGAGCGTGAGCAATTACCAAACGGACGGGTGGGCGGCAAAGGCCATAGATACCGTCAAAAAAACGGGCGTTTCAGAAGCCCAGTATATTGCGCTCTATCTGGCGAAAGGCGGGATCAAAAGCCTGAAGGACAAAAACGGTGACACCATCAGCAACAGTGAAGGCTTGCAGATCATGGATCTTGTTTATCAGCAGAAGGGGCTTTCCGATAAACAGCGCGCGGCCCTATTTGAGGACTTCGGCGTCGGAAAGAGCATTCGGCACTGGAACCGCGCAAGAGTGGACGAACAGCTCAAGATCGCGCGCAGAAAGGCGGCGTAAACGGGAGGGGACTGCTGATAATTTCTTGGCAGTTCCCTTTTCCCGTGGTGAAATTCATACAGGAGACGTGATACGCTCATGGAAGAACATACTAAGGGAAGCGGGGGCGAACCAATGGACGATTCCAAGCACTATGACGATGCGTCGATTGCGCTGATTGACGCGCGGTGCAAGAGCAATACCCACAGGATCAACGAGTTACAGGAGCACCAAACGGCACTTGACAGGCTGGCGACTTCGGTCGAAGTGCTGGCGACCAAGCAGGAAACCGTTGAGGGAGACGTCAAGGAGATCAAAGAGGACGTGAAAGCCATCACGGGCAAGGCAGGAAAACGGTGGGACAGCATTGTGGACAAGCTGCTCGCCGTGCTCGCGGGGGCGTTCCTTGCGTGGCTGATCTCGGGAGGCATGGCATGAAAGCGCTGAAAGCCCGCTGGGACAAGATGAAAAAGCGGGACAAGTACATATCCATCGCCATTTTCAGCCTGACATGGTACACCGTAGCGTCGCTCACCATGACGGCGCTCGGCGTGCCGCCGCCGGACGTACTGACGGAACGCTGGTTCAAGGCATGGACGACGGAGCTTGTTGTGGTAGCAGGCATTAAGATTTTCAGAAAGGACGATACAACACTATGAATAACGATTTACTGAAAAAGAGACTGGCGAACCTATGCAGTGTGAAGAGCATCGTGACGATCGCGGCGACCGGCGCGGTGATCTACGGCTTTGTCGTCGGCAAGATCACAGGAGAGCAGCTCATGCTGATCTACAGCTCGATCATCGCGTTCTACTTTGGCACACAGAGCCAGAAGACGCAGGACGCCATTGACAAGGGGGCGTAAAGGCATGGCGAGAGCAACAGATATCCTCGCCATCGCGCGCAAGGAGATCGGCACGGTGGAGCAACCGGGCAACCGCCAGAAGTACGGCAAAGCCTACGGCGTGGACGGCGTGTACTGGTGCATGCAGTTCGTGTGGTGGTGCTTCCAGCAGGTGGATAAGCGGCTTTTTTACGGCGGCAGGAAGACCGCGAGCTGCGGCGAGCTGATGAACTACGCCAAGGCCCACGGCCAATGGGTCACGTCCGGCTATCAGCCGGGTGACGTGCTCATCTATGACTTTCCCAACACGAAGGTCAAGACCGACCATACGGGCATCTGCGAGAGCGTGAGCGGGCAGTATGTGACCGCCATCGAGGGCAATACATCGAGCGGCGCGTCGGGCAGTCAGGCCAACGGCGACGGGGTATATCGCCGCAAGCGCAAGCTGTCGCTCGTGCTGGGCGCATACCGGCCAAAGTACGAGGAGAGCTACCGCGACGTTCTCAAGAAGCGCGCGGGTCTCGAGGATCGCACGCTGGACTACCTTGCTGCCTACAAATACGGCGAGGATCTCATCAGAAAACTCGCCATGATGAAGTAATTCGTAGTTGGAGCGGTCGAAAAAATAAAAGAGGGGAGCGGACGGCGAAAGCCACGCGAAAGCGCTCTGCAACGTCCCACATGGGACATGGACAGTCAGCACAGGCAGATCCGCGCGGAACTATCCGCGATGGCTCCGAAACGAGCCGTGGCATATGTTTTATCCTTCGAGCTGCCAGCGGACGAGGCGGCGTGTATCATCGAGTGCGACGTGCGGCGGAAAAGCTGCGTGCAGGTGGCAATGGAACGAAGCCTATCTGTTGACGCAGTGAAGAAATACCGGCGGCGCGCATACTGCAAAATAGCATCAGAAGTATACGAAAAGAGAAACGGCCCCACCGAACGGTGAGGCCATTTCTCTTGTGTAAAAACAGGCCGGGAATGACCTGCAAAATTAAAATATCATGTTTCACGTGAAAAGGCAAGGGGAATCGTTCGACGGGTTTCGACGCACTTTTCATACACTTTACGGACGCTTTCAAGCGCCCGTTTTTTTATACTATGTAGATAGCAAAAGGAGGTGCGCACATGGGATATTTCGGCAACCCTTATCAGATGGGGTATAACCCCTATTCAGGATATGCCCCTGCAAGCCCACAGAACGGCGCAGGAGCGATGCAAGGCTTTGTTGGTCAAATTACCCGCGTGAACGGAGAAAACGGCGTGGACGCGCTCAGAATGGCACCGCGCAGTGAACTGATCGCGATGGATATCTCGCGGTCAGATGTGCTGATCGGCTGGTACGTCAAAACGGACGACGCGGGGTACAAGTCGAAAACGCCGTATCTGATGACGCCTTACGAGCCAAAGCCCACGCAGAGCACAGCAAGCCTCACGAGTATAGAAGAACGCCTGACCAGATTGGAGGGAATCGTCAATGAACAATCCGTTGCTGGAAAGCCTGATGGGAAGCCAAAGGGCGGCAAGACCGAATAATCCCCTTGCAATGATCGGCGAATTCCGCAAATTCGCTGCAGGCATGACGCCTCAGAAAGCGCAGCAGGAGATTGAACGCCTTTTACAGTCCGGGCAGATGTCTCAGGCTCAGTTCCAGCAGCTCCAAGAGCAGGCAAAGGAGTTCGCGCAATTTCTGAAATAAGCCGGGTCGACACGGTTTATTGATAAATCTTTCGAGGAAGGAGAACTCAACATGGATAACGGTATGTCTCTCAGCGATATCGCCGCGGTCACCCGCGACAATGACGGCTGGGGCAACGGTGGCGCATGGTGGATCATCATTCTCTTCCTGTTCGCCTTTATGGGGAACGGTTGGGGCATGAACCGCAGTAGCGACTATGGCCAGTACGCCACGGCTGCGTCGCAGCAGGAGATCCTTTTCGGCCAGCAGTTTGGCCAGCTGAACGACCGCTTGACCAACATCGGCAACGGCATCTGCAATCTCGGCTACGAGATGCAGGGCGGCATCGGTCAGCTTGGCAAGGAGGTCGCTCTCGCGCAGAACGGCACGAACATGACCATCATGCAGACCGGCAACGACATCCAGCGCCAGATGGCAGACTGCTGCTGCACCACGCAGCGCGGCCTTGACGCCATCAACGCCAACATCGACGCTAAATTCGCAGCGCTCGAAAAGAGCCAGCTCGAAGGCCGCATCGCACAGCTTGAGCAGGCCAACAACCAGCTCTATCTGCGCGAGCAGATGTGCGGTGTCGTGCGCTATCCCAGCGGCTACACCTACAGTGCGGGCAACTCCCCGTTCTGTGGCTGTGGCTGCGGCAACGGCAACATCTGACGCCCTATTCGGCGAGGCAAGCGGGGCGGCAACAGCTGCTCCGCTTTTTATTTTGAGAAAGGAATGATATTATGAGCAAGTCTGCGATCTACACCACCAACACGAGCGCGCCCACCGTACCCGTAGGCGGCATCGTCCCGGTCGGCAGCACGGCGCGCCGCTTCGGCTGCAATATCCGTCAGGACGGCAACACGATCACGATGTGCGGTCAGGGGTATTACCTGATCGACATCAGCGCAACGGTGTCCCCCTCTGCCGCCGGCACGGTCAGCCTGACGGCGCAGAAGGACGGCGTTCCCATCATCGGCGCGGTGGCCAGCAGCACCGTTGCGGCAAACGGCACGACGAACCTTGCAATCACGGCCATCGTGCGCAACGCCTGCGCATGCAACGGCTCAATCCTGTCGCTGCTGCTTGGCGGCGTCGAATCCGTCGTGAACAATCTTGCGGTGACCGTCGTGAAACTGTGAGGTGCGGCATGAAACTGATTGAAATGCTTTGCGAAATGGTCGACGAAGAGATCGAGGACGCGGAGAAGTACGCCAAATGCGCATTGAAGTACAAGGCGGACAACCCCGCGCTTTCCAAGACGTTCTATGACCTTTCGACCGACGAGCTTCGCCACATGATGTTGCTGCACGGCGAGGTGACCGGCGCGATCCAGAAATACCGGCAGGAGCACGGAGAGCCGCCCGCAGAGATGAAGGCCATCTATGACTATCTGCACGAGAAGCAGATCAAGAAAGCGGCAGAAGTGAAGCGCTTGCAGGACATGTACCGGGAGTAGACCTGTTAGGGATTTGTTAGCAACCGCGAAGGAATGAAGAGGAATAGCGAGACGTTTAATCCCGCATTATTGCATTTATTCCGCTTTATTCCGTGTTATTGCAACATAATTCCACGAAATGCACGTTCATAGATATTTGACGTGCATGGGGCCATAGGTTCGAGTCCTATACCGCGCACCATAAAAAAGCCTTGAAACTCAACGGTTTCAGGGCTTTTTCTTTTTACCGTTTTCAGACACTGTTTGTAGCGTGTTAGTAACGGCAGCAACAAGTGTATCGGGATCGAGGTGCGTATAGATGTTCGCAGTGGTGGAATAATCCGCGTGACCGATGATTTTTTGAAGAAATTCTGGGGGCAGACCTTCCTTGACTGCGCGCGTGGCGTAAGTGTGGCGCGTGGCATGGGGGGTCTTTCTTTTTATCCCGAGACGATCCAGCATGGGATAGTAGTCGCGGCGGCGGAAGTTGGCGGGGATCTTCTGCCCCTCGTATCCGGAGAGCAGCAGTTTCCCGGTCGCTTTTGCGGCGAAGTAGGCAAAATACGGTTTCCCCTCCGGGCGGATCGGAATGACGCGATCCCGTCCGGCTTTTGTTTTCTCACCACCGACTACATAGGTTTCGTGATAATCCGCGAGCGGCAGGGAGAATAGCTCACCGATGCGCATACCGGTGGCAAGGAGCATGAGGACGATCTTCGCGGCGTCGCTTCCGTCTGCCTCGATCGTCTCTATTTCTTCCTCGGTGAATACTTCCTTTTCTTTCTTGACGTTCTCGGGGAGCTTGACAAATTTCGCAAAATTCGTGGAGCAGATTTCCTCGCGAATCGCCCAATTCGACATTTGCGTGATGAGCTGCTTGTACTTCGACACGGTGGAGTGGGATTTGCCCATGTGGAGATCCACAACGGACTGGAAGTCGGAAGCGCGCAGGTCGCGGAATTTCTTATCGTAGAGCGGCTTGAACACCTTATAGGCGTTTTCATAGGATTCTACGCCGGAGGGGCCGATCTCACGGAAATGCTCGACCTTCCAATCAGCATAGACCTCAGCAAAGGTCATATTGTATCGCTCGTCCAGCGGACGGCCTGTAAGCCGTTCTAAGGCATCTGCGGCGTCGGTCTTGCGGGGGTAGTATCCGATGATGACTTTATTCTTTGCGGCGACCCACGGGCGCGACCTGCGCCCTGAGAGCTTATATACCGTGCCGGTTCCGTTGGCGCGCTTGAGCGCCTTGCGCTTTTCCGGCACTTGCTTTTTGCCACACATAGGACAAAACAGCGCGCCTTCCGGCAGCGCTGCTTTACATTTGATGCAATTTTCCATGCTCACGCCCTCCAAAATCCATAGTCAACGCAGTGCAGGTCGATATACAAGCACCATGCGGCCAGCAGCACCACCGCGATGAACAAAAACAAAATCACGCCGTTTCGGATACGGACGCCGCGCCGCATGATCTCGATGGTATCGGCCTTCGCGTCCACGTGGCGTTCCAGCTCATCGTTGCGCGCTTGCAAGGTTTCCTCGGTCGGCGTCAAGTGTTCGGAAATGCCGAACACTTCATCAAGGGATATGCCGAGCGCCTTGCAGATCGGCGCGACGGTGTAAATGGACGGAGCTTTCGACAGCTTGGAAAAGAAGTTCTGGACGGTGGACAGCGGCACACCGGAAGCGTCGGAAATGTCCTGATAGGTCAGTTTCAATTCCTCTTTACGGATTCTGCACAGCTCTTGAATGTTCATTTACATCACCTTAACTTTTCCGGTTTCCGCCTGTTTGGGGTGCCAAAAGTGGGCCTGTCGAATGCGGTCGAATGCCGTCATGTTGCAAGGTCTTGGTATTGAAGTGGTAAGGTAAAGCGCGATAAGGTCAAAGCAAGCAGTGGCGACCGCTCCCCGCTGCTGCTGAAAAGCCCTCGCCGTTGTTGCAGAGGCGGCGGGGGCTTTACTTAAACCCGCCTACGGCGCAGACTGCTGCGGCGTTTTGTCAATTGGGGTTATACTTAATCCAGATCTACACACAGGACAAGCGCTATATCCAAGCCACTTACAGAACTTTGTATTGTGCGATTGGTATGTGTCTGCTGCTTTTACTACAGGGCAATCATATCTGTGGTAATAACCTGACCCGCTTACGATATATCCTGTCGTATAGTAAGTATCAAAGTGATACTCATTTAGGTCGGAAATCTCTGATTTAAGAGAGATGTTCGCACTTTTCAAATTGGAAATCTCCTGGTCTTTTCCCTTTAGCTCTGAATCAAACTCTTTTCTCTCTGCGTTCCGCATTACGCCCTGCCATACATTCCCGGCGAGGCTCAGCGCGAGGGCGACAACAAGGCCAATCGTCAACGCCCGCTGCGTAGCCTTTTTAGCCTTCTTTTCGGGGATGACGGCAGGCAGCTCCGCCCCTGACAGGACGGGATCAGGCGAAGCCGGAGCTGCCTGCGCGGGGGTGGCGGGTTGAACCGGCGGATAGTTGCGCGTTTCAAAATAGCTTCGATTCCACCAATAGAAAATGCTGCCCCAAAGAATCGCAGGAGAAAAACTGATGTCGTACCCATTAGAAAAATCATAGATGGAAAATGCAAATGCCAAAATAGCTGTGTACCCAATGTGCAGCCATTTTAGAGCCTTTGATGAAATGGGGCCTTTTCGCAACCGCAAGAGAAGAGGCCCTGCGCCATATATGGAAGCAGTCAACGCGAGAGAACCCAATGCAGACGCCACATTAAACGGCATAACATCACTTCCTTATTTTACACGGAAAACCGAAAGGATCAGGTTTACGATCTTCTTTATTATGCGACGCTGGTATCGCGCGCGCTTTTCAAAATAATTCGGGTCAGTATACAATCCCACGCGCAAGACCTCCTAATACTATTTCTATGTTGAAGCCATAAGCTTATGAGAGATAATAGGTGAAATAACTTGAACGGAGGATCCATAGATGAACAAAAAGGATCAGCTAAAAATCTTAATATCGAAAATGGATGACGGCCAACTTGAACGGTTTATCAGCCAAATGCAGCAAGAGCTATTGCAAGAAAGCGCTCTGCCTGCTCATCCGTCAACGAATCCACAAAAGAATAAAGATTTTGCCTGACCTCAGACCTTGCGCTCTCACCGGAAACGGTGAGGGCTTTTCTTTTTATATAATCGAGGGCCTGTATTTGATCCGCCTCCGAAAGGGCTGCAAATTCATTCTGTCTGGCCGTTGCTTTGGCAAGCTGGTATACAGGGTCATCGCCGTGCAATAAGTATTCGACTGTAACACCGAAATAGTCTGCGACTTTTTTTACTTTGTCATAGCTCGGGGCGTGATCGTCCCATTTCGCAATAGACCCTCTGTTGATTCCGGCTTCTTTTTCCAGTTTATTTATTGAAATTCCGCCGTGCTGCTCTCGGAGGACAGCAATTCTTCCAAGTAAGGACATTTTGAATCTCCTAAAATTTCTACGAATATTTTCGTAAATCTGCTTGACAATTACGAAAATATTCGTATAATAAGGACTGTAAGCAGGTGCAACAAAACAACCACAAGGCGTTGCGCTTGCGGCGGAGATGTTAACTTTTGTCAGCAACGATAGTTTAGAACATTTTCGCAACTTTGTCAACAAGGAGGAGGAAAATGCTTTTAAAAAATATCGAAACCCTTTGCTCTTTGCACGGAATTTCGGTCTCTGCACTTGAGAAAACGCTGGGATTTGGGAACAGCACCATTTCCAAGTGGGCAAAGTGCAGCCCTACCGTTGAAAAATTGGCGATGGTAGCCAACTATTTCGGGGTAACGGTGGATGACCTGCTGAAAGAGAAGGGAGGGCGCAAAAGATGAACGAATTACAAATTTTCAAGAATCCGGAATTTGGAGAGGTAAGAACTCTCGAAGAAAACGGGGAAGTGCTGTTCTGCGGCAGCGATGTTGCAAAGTCCCTCGGCTACACCAATCCGAGCAAGGCTCTTTCCGACCATTGCAGGGGTGTAACGAAACGTTATACCCCCACCAAGAGCGGCGAACAGGAGATGTCATTCATCCCTGAATCCGATCTTTACCGCCTTGTGTTTGGCTCGAAACTGCCGACGGCGGAAAAGTTCACGGACTGGGTAACATCCGAAGTGCTGCCGACCGTCCGAAAGCACGGGGCGTACATGACGCTGGACACGCTGGATCGCATGATCGCCTCGCCGGAGTTCGGCATCAAGCTGCTGTCAGCCTTGCAGGAAGAGCGCGAACAGCGCGCAAATCTTGAAAGCAAGGTCGAGGCCGATGCGCCGAAGGTGCTTTTTGCCGACGCGGTCAGCGCAAGCAAGACTTCGATCCTCGTCGGCGAGCTGGCGAAGCTGCTGAAGCAGAATGGCGTGGATATCGGGCAGCACCGGCTGTTCCGCTGGATGCGCGAAAACGGCTATCTGATTCGCCGGAACGGCACGGACTTCAATATGCCAACGCAAAAATCGATGGACTTGGGGCTTTTCACCGTTAAGGAAACGGCGATCACACATTCTGACGGCACGGTGACGGTGAGCAAGACCACGAAAGTCACCGGCAAAGGCCAGCAGTATTTCATTCAGAAGTTTCTTGGCGAGGAAGGAGCACGCAAATGATAAATACAGATATTCGTAATCTGCTGAAAGCCGAGATCATGTCACTAACCGACGAACAAGTCGAATACGTAATAAGGATGCTACACGATGTTCAAAACGAAATGAGCATAAATGAGTTTGCCGGTAAAGTCGATTCCATAGGGTGTGATCTTTCTGGTGTGACCGACACATTGTCCCTCTGCATCGCAGGGGCACTCCAAGAAGGCGAACTCTCTGAGGCCGGAGACTGCCGGTTTTACGGGGCACTGATTCAGATCGAAATGGCGCTACGGCGCGTGGAAGAGGAATTGAGCTGTGAAGTTCAAGCGGCATTGGACAGTAAGGAGGAACGCACATGAAGACGATCCAGACAATGGACTTGAACGAGTGCGCGGCGTATCTGAGAGATCACGGGCTGAGCATTTCGAACGAATCGCTGGCAGCCGGACTTGAGCAGCGCGTTTACCCCTTCGGCGTGTGCATCTGCGGCGGCAAGCGCAGAATCTTCCAAATCTACACTCGCCTTGTGGACGAGTGGATCGCGGAACGCGAGGTAGAGGCATGATCGATACGCTGTTTTTCGGCGGCATCGCCGCTGCGGTGATCGCGCTTAACGGCTGCGACTTTGCGACGGGCCTCGCCGTCATCGGCGCGTGCGCGGTGTGCAAGGTGCTGTATGAGCTGCTGCCGTACATCGACAGGGGGTGCAGACGGTGAGACGGCACGACAAGCGCACGAGAGAGCAGCGCAAGGCCGATGAATCGGCGCTGATTGCGGCGGCGTGTTTGGGCGCGACGATCCTCTTAATCGCAATCTTAATCCTCGCCACCAGCGCGCAGGCGGTCGAGACGGAACCAGAAGAAGCGCCGGCCGTAGAGGAGCATGACCCCGCGTGGGATATTCCCGCGACCGAGAGCGCAGTGTGCAACGACGTGTTTCTCGGGGAGTTTACGCTCACGGCCTATTGCCCCGGGCGCTGCTGCTGCGGCAAGTGGGCAAGCGGCTACACCGCCACGGGAACGCTCGCCACCGAGGGACGCACGATCGCCGTTGACCCGAAGGTGATCACTTACGGGACGCGCGTGCTGCTGATCTGGCCGGACGGCACGCAGCACAGCTACATCGCCGAGGATTGCGGCGGCGGCGTAAACGGGAACCACATCGACGTGTTTTTTGACGACCATCAGGCGGCGCGCGTCTTCGGCGTGCAGAGCGCGATGGTGTATTTGGAGGCGGAGGAATGATCTATCGCTGCACGTGCTGCCACCTCATTTTTGACGAGCCGGACGTTATGCGGCGGCGCGAGAACCTTGACGGCGAGCGCGGCTATGCCCTCGTGACGGAAAAGTTCTGCCCGGACTGCGGCGCAGAGGAAGCCTATTTCGAAAACTACAGGGGAGACGAAGATGAAGATGCAGAAAATATCGACGCGCGGCATGAGCCGCGAAGAATGGCTTGAAGAGCGGCGAAAGAGCCTTGGCGGCAGCGACATGGGCGCCGTGCTGGGGCTGAACCGTTACCGTTCACCATACACGGTGTGGGCGGAGAAGACCGGCAGGATCGGCGAAGAGCCGGAAAACGAGGCAATGCGCGTCGGGAGAGACCTCGAGGGCTACGTCGCAACTCGATTCGAGATAAAAACAGGGTTGCGTGTCCGCAAGGTGAACTACATCTTGCGTAACGATGAGGCTCCGTGCCTACATGCGAACATTGACCGTATGGTGTTACCGGCTGGTTGGCACGCGGGCCTTGAATGCAAGACCGCGAATGCGCTGAACATGAAGCGCTATGCAGTTGGCGAATTCCCCGAGAGCTATTACGCGCAGTGCGTGACGTATCTTGCTGTGACGGGCTGGGAACGCTGGTTCTTGGCGGCGCTGGTGCTGGGCAAGGGCTTTTACTGCTACCAGATCACGACCGTCCCCGATGACTATGTTCCCGGATGGTGCGAGAGCAGCGTGTATGTCAGCCCGGATGAGATCGAGGCGCTGAAACGCTGCGCCGCGGACTTTTGGCACGACTACGTGGAGGCTGACAGCCCGCCGCCGATGGACGGTATGGAGAGCACGACGGAGACGATCACGAGCATCTACGAGGGCGGCGGCGGCGAGGTTGAGCTGTTCGGGCGCGAGAGGCTTGTCGAGCAGTACCAGTACCTGATGAGCCGCAAGAATGCCATCGAGAAGAGCGCGGACACCATCAAGCAGCAGCTGATGAACGACCTCGGCGACAACGAGACGGGGTTCTGCGGGCGCTACACGGTGAACTGGAAGGGGCAGAGCCGCTCGACGTTTGATGCAAAGGCGTTTGCGAAGGACCACCCCGAGGTGGACTTGAGCGCTTACTACAAGACGACAAATTTCCGCAAATTTGCGGTGAAGGAGGAAAAGGAAAGATGAAGAAAGAATTGATTCAGAACGCGCTGGCGATGCAGAAAGCACCACAGCAGAAGCAGGTATCGGTCACGGCGTTGGTGAACGATATGCTTGACCGCGACGGTATGCGCAAGCGCTTTGACGAGCTGCTTGGCAAGCGCGCACCGCAGTTTATTTCGTCCATCGTTTCGATGGTCAATGCAGACAAGAATTTGCAGCAGGCCTTTTACGAATCCCCGATGACGGTCATTCAGTCCTCGCTGAAAGCAGCGATGTTTGACCTCCCCATCGACCAGAGTTTGGGCTACGCCTACATTGTGCCATTCAAGAACTACAAGAAGGATACTGGCGCAAAAAAGATGGAAGCGACATTCATTCTCGGCTGGAAAGGTATGCACCAGCTCGCACTTCGCACGGGAGCATACAAGACCATCAACGTCGTGGACGTGCGCGAGGGCGAATTGAAGCGTTACAACCGCCTGACCGAAGAGGTTGACATTGATTTCGTTGAGGACGAGGACGCGCGCGAGGCGCTTCCTGTCATCGGATACGTCGGTTATTACCGCCTTATCAATGGGGCCGAAAAGACTGTTTACATGAGCGTCAAGGCCATCACCGCACATGAAAAGAAATTTCGCAAAGGTGAATATCAGGGGAAAGGCTGGCGCGATGATTGGGACGCTATGGCGCGAAAGACCGTCTATCGTATCCTGATTGGCAAGTGGGGTGTTATGTCCATCGACTACCAGACGCGCGACGCGGGCAAACAGCTTGCCGACGTGATCGCCGCAGATGCGCAGGAAGAGGAAACCATTGACGCCAACTACACCGTGGACGAGACAACCGGCGAGGTCATCGAAAGTGACGGTGACGCACAGTGAGCATGAATCGCGTGTGCCTGATGGGACGCATCGGGCGTGACTTGGAACTGAAAAAGACGAACAGCGGCGTATCCGTCGTGTCGTTCCCTCTTGCCGTTGACCGCAACGGCAAGGAGGGCGGCACAGACTGGATCGACGTCGTCGCATGGCGCGGCACGGCAGAGGTGCTCTGCAACTACGCCGGACGCGGGCGGTTGATCGGCGTCGAGGGGCGCTTGCAGATGCGCGACTGGACGGACAAGAACGGCAACAAGCGCAGGAGCTACGAGGTGCAGGCTGACAGCGTGTATTTTGCAGACAACAGGCGCTCGGAGGGTAATGATACCACCGCGCCGCAATACGCCGCAGAGGGCGGCACAGGCGGCTTTGCAGAGGTCAGCGAGGACGACGGCGATTTGCCGTTTTAAGGGAGTAGTCTATGGCAAAAAGCGGGATCGATTACTTTCCGCTTGATGTCACATTGAACGCAAAGTTTGAACTGATAGAAGCAGAATTTGGCTTGACAGGATTTGGTGTAGTCGTTCACTTGCTGCAAGAGATTTACGGTAAGGCGGGTTACTACATTGAATGGACAGAGGAGGTTGCGCTTTTGTTCGCCCGCAAGGTCGGGTTGGGTGGGAGCGTCGTTTCCGAAATAATAGAGGCTTCTATCAGACGAGGGATGTTCGACAAAGAGAAGTATGACAAGTACCACGTATTGACCTCTAAAGGCATACAGGAAAGGTACTTTGAGGCAGTCAGCCGCCGTAAAACTCTCGAAGTCGATTACAACATCCTTCTGGTCGATGTTGCCCGAATTTTGCCTAATGTTGACATTCAAGCGAAAAATGTAAACATTCTTTCGAAAAATGCTGACATCGAGAGACAAAGTAAAGTAGAGGAAAGTAGAGGAAAGGAGAGTAAAGAAGAGTATGGATGCGCGGAGCCGCAAGCGGCTCACACGCCGCCAATCGTCTCTCTCGTGCTTAACGATGGGTCTTTTTTCGATGTCTTGTCTCCCGACGTATCGAAATGGGAAGCGCTATACCCCAATGTCGATGTTAAGCAACAACTTAGAAACATGGCGGGGTGGTGTGACGCGAACCCTACCAAACGAAAGACGCGCGGAGGGATTAAGCGTTTCATCACCGCTTGGCTTGCCAGAGAGCAGGATAAGGGCGGCAAATCGTCGCAAAAGAAGCCGTTTGTCTACGACTACGGCAACACGGAGGGAAGCCTATGAACGTTGACGCATTGATCGACAGCATCGCGAAAAAGGCCGAGCCTGTGCGCGATCTGGTCGACTACGAAAAAGACGGGCTGCTGTACTGCGGCCATTGCAACACGCCGAAGCAGTGCCGGATCCCAATCGGCGGGGGCGTCCGCCTTGTCGGGTGTCAGTGTGCTTGCGCGGCGCGAGAATACGAGGCCGAAAAAAAAGCACGCGCTGACCGCGAAAAGCGACTGCGCATCGAAACGCTGCGTGCTGACGGAATCCGCGACAAGAGCCTGACGGCGTGCCGGTTCGACAAGGCAACGATGAGCGAGGAAATCGTCAAATGCAAGCGCTATGCCGATGCGTGGGACGATATGCGGAGAGAGAACAACGGACTCCTGCTGTGGGGCAACACCGGCAACGGGAAGACCTTCGCGGCGGCGTGCATCGCCAACGAGCTGATTGATCGCGGCATTCCAGCGATGATTACGAGCTTCCCGCGCATTCTCAACGCTGGATATGACAAGCAGGAGATCATCGAGCAGGTGCATTACTATCCGCTGCTGGTGATCGACGATCTCGGCGCGGAACGCAGCAGCGAGTACGCGATGGAGACGGTCTACACGGTCATCGATGAGCGATACAAGGCAAAAAAGCCGCTGATCGTCACCACGAACCTGACGCTGGACGAGCTGTGCAGGCCGAAAGACATGACCTATCAGCGCATCTATGACCGCATTCTCGAGATGTGCACGCCACTGGTGTTCAAGAGCGGCAGCCTGAGACGAGACAAGGCGAATCAGCGCATGCGGCACGTCAAATCGGTGCTGGCAGGCGGTGCGCCGTGAGCGGGTATCGCGGGGGCATTTTCAAGTGCCCGTTTTACTCGCGGGACTACCGCGACTATCTCAACTGCGAGGGCGCCCAAGTCAAACTGCCGAAAGAAGAGCTGGACGAATATACGCGGCGCTACTGCGCCAACGAAGAATGGCGGCGCTGCCCGATTGCACGGGCGCTGCTGCTGCACTACGAAAGGGGAGCAAAACCATGAGCACGAGAAACAGAGACAAGATCAAGCAGCTCGAACACGAGCTTGGCCGCTACGAAAAGCGCTGCGGAGACCTGATGAAGTTGAACGCGCAGCTTTCCCGGCGCGCCAGCGGCGTTGCCGAGATCAGCATTGCAACCGACGCGCTGCTTGCGCAGGTGGCGATTGCCTACGGCGAGGACGCAGTAGACCCCGACACGGGGGCGGTCATCGGCAAACGCCTGACGCTGCCGAAGTTCGACGCGCGGGAGACCTACCGCAAGCACGAAGTGCATGCACGCAGCGACGGCGAAAATTACATCATCGGCGTCGGTTTGCGTGACGACCCTGCGGACGGCAAGCGAGAAACCACCGGGAATGCCCCTGAGAGCAAGCAGGAGCGCTCGGAATACGAAAAACGTGAAATGACACCCCCAGAGGATAAAAACGCGCAGAGCGCGCCTCAGGGCGATTTACGGGAGGCCGACAATGGCACTGACATCAGCTGACCTTGCACGGCTCGGGCCGCAGGCGCAGAAGCAGGTGCTTGACAAGCTGGCAGGCGCGCAGAAGCCGAAGAAAAGCAAATACGGCAACCGCAAGGTAGTGCGTGACGGCATCAAGTTCGATTCCGAGCGCGAGGCGGCGCGATTCACCGAGCTGAAAGTGCTGCGAGCGATGGGAAAGATTCGTGACCTGCGGCTCCAAGCCAATTTCACGCTCGTGGAGGGCTACAAGACCATTGAGGGCGAGAGAATCAAACCGATGGTCTACCGTGCGGACTTTACCTACGAACGGGCGACCGAGCCGGACTGCAACGGCACGGTGTATTGGCTGCGCGAGGTTGAGGACGCAAAGGGCGCGAAAACGAAAGACTATCTGCTGAAAAAGAAACTGATGCAGGACAAGTTCAGCATCACGATCCGTGAGGTGTGAGATGAGCTTTGAACACTGCCACCGCTGCAAGCCGCCGACGAGATATCCCGGCTGTCAGGATCACTGCCCGCACTACGCGGCGGACAAAGAAAAAAGCGACGCAAGCCGCAGGGCGAAAGAGGAAGAATACCACGCCATTGATGATTTTCGTGTGGCGCGCAGATTCAAGCAAAAGCGGCTGCAAAATCTGAAATGACGAAATGAGGGAGCGAAAAGATGAAATACAGACAGCTGTATGTGGCGCTTGACCACAAGCATGCAGGCGTGGTTACCTGCGTGGCAGACTCGCCGACAGAGCTTGCCAAAAAGTGCGGCGTTGACCTCAGCGCGGTATCGCACTCTGTTTCTGCCATGCGGCAGAATCCACAGAAAAAGCGCAGATTCGCGAGTGTCTGGACGGCGTGGAGCGACAGGGAATATGCGAAATATTTCGGGGAGGTGCGCGCATGAACATTGCTGAAAATATCGATTGTATGAAGGCAATGAAGAAGCTGCCGGACAAGGCTTTTGACCTTGCTGTGGTCGATCCGCCGTATTTCAGTGGGCCGGAGCGGCGCGGATATTATGGCCGCAAGGTCAGCAAAATCGGTGTACACAGAGACTACCCCATATCACCAAAGTGGGATATTCCGACACGTGAATATTTCGATGAGCTGGAACGGGTCGCAAAGCGCTATATCGTTTGGGGCTGCAACTATTTCGACTATCACTTTGCGCCGGGGCGCATTGTTTGGGACAAGTGCAACGATGGCAGCTCCTTCAGCGATTGTGAGATTGCAGCTACAAACTGTCATGACAGTGTGCGGCTTTTCCGATACATGTGGAATGGCATGCTGCAGGGCAAAAGCATCGCAGAGGGATTTATCCAGCAAGGGAATAAGGCACTGAACGAGCAGCGCATTCATCCGACGCAGAAGCCTGTGGCGCTTTACGTGTGGTTGCTTCAGAAGTACGCGAAGCCCGGGGATAAAATACTCGATACCCACCTCGGCAGCGGAAGCAGCCGCATTGCTGCATTGGAGCTTGGGCTCGATTTTGTGGGGTACGAAATTAACGAGCACTACTACGAAGCGCAGGAAAGGCGCTTCCAGGAATACATCTCACAAGGGAGTTTGTTTTTGCGGGAGGTGCCGACATGCTGAGAGTGCATCGGGCAAAGACACCGTTCGAGCGCTGCGTCTATCCGGGACTGAAAGAAGCGCTGGAAAAGACGGACTTGTCGCAGATCCAGTTGGCAAAAGCGTGCGGCGTTGCGCAGTCGACCATCATTCGGTGGACGTTCGGCGACTGTGAGTGCACCGTGAAATTCCTGCTCAAGTTGGAAGAGATCACGGGGAAGCCGTTCCGGGAGATGTTCGGGGAATGCGAGGGGAGAAGATGAAGGTTTTAGAGCTTTTTGCGGGGACGCGAAGCATCGGCAAGGCATTCGAGCGGCGCGGGCATGAGGTGTATTCCATTGAGTGGGATAAAGACTTTGACCATATCGATTGGTACGCGGATATCATGATCGTCACGGCGCAGGATATTTTGGAACGCTTTGGGCGCCCGGACGTTATCTGGGCGAGCCCGGACTGCGCGACGTTTTCCATCGCCGCAATATCGCATCATCGGCGCAAAAATCCAGAGACGGGGAATTTGGATCCAATAAGCGAGTATGCAAAGTTCTGCGATGCAGTCGATCAGCATGTTTTACGTCTGATATTAGCCCTATCTCCTATGTACTGGTTCATCGAGAATCCGAGGGGAGGCATGCGCAAAATGACGTGGATGCAGGGTTTGCCCAGATACACCGTTACATATTGCCAGTACGGGGACACAAGAATGAAGCCAACTGACATCTGGACAAACCACCCGGACCCGGGATTCAAGCCGCCGTGTCACAATGGCGACCCGTGCCATGTAGCCGCGCCGCGAGGGGCAAAGACGGGCACGCAGGGGCTCGCCGGGAGCCGGGAGCGGTCAGTTATCCCGGAAGCCCTGTGCGAGCATATCGTAGACATTTGTGAGGGGGGGGGAGTGGAATGTCACAATCTGTTAAAGCGCCATTTAAGTTTTCATATACGCAGCCGTCATTAGATTGGTTTGAGACTATCAACGTAGAGATCAATCCAGACGACTACTATTACTTTAAACTCCAGCGGAGATATGGCCCTGACTGGTGGCTTATCGGACAAAATCCGACCCCAAAAAATTCTACACGGCACGAATGGTCGGAAACAGCGCTCGGGAGAATTTCCTGCCGTGACATTGCAAAGTTTGTTGAGTGGGCGAAAATTGACGGTGGTGGAAGCAAAATTGTTGAAATCTCGGCAATTAGCGGCTCTATTGACCTTCTTCGCGAAATTAAAGCGCTTTTGCTTAACCCCGGCATCGCCAGAGCGATGGCGGAGCAATAGGGCGGAGACATTAGTGAGGTATTGACAATGAGCATCGGCGAACCATTTAGCTGGAAGCCTGCCGCATTTGCAACGGCATTATGAGCGTGACCATGAAAGAGACGACTGCGCACGGGCGCGTCATCTACATCAACGAGCGCCACCGCTACTTTACGGCGGAGGCGGATATCAATGGGAAGAAGCTCAGAGAGAGCTTTAAATTTTAGGAGGTAAAAGATGGACGCTATTGAATTTTTGAAGGAACGCAAGAGAATGTGTACTTCATGCAAAGGCTGCGATGGCTGCCCACTTGAAGGAACTCATTGTGTCCTTAGCTACGCCACGGACGACGAAGACTACGAGAGAATTATCGCTACCGTTGAGCAGTGGTCGAAGGAGCACCCACGCAAGACACGGCAGACGGAGATCTTGAAGATGTTCCCCGAGGCGCACGTTTCCGCGAATGGAAGTTTGTATTTATGCCCGGCGAGCGTCTCTGCTGCGTACAGAGATAAAAACGGAAACTGCAAAGTCCGTGGGCTCAAGTGCGCTGACTGCCGCAAGGAGTTCTGGGGTCAGGAGGTAGAATGATGGAACGCCTGACATTTGAGGGGAACTTCTGCGACATCGCGCAATGCCGAGAGCTTCCGTGCCCGTATAACGGCGCGTGCTCCCAGCGTAAAGTGTGGGAGCGGCTGAAAGCCTATGAGGACACGGGGCTGGAACCTGCGATGTGCGCCAATTACAAGACGTTTGAGGATGAGGCCATCAGTAAGGACGTGACATTTAAGCGCATTGTCGCGCTGATGGAGGCCGACAGAGCTGGGCGGTTGGTGGTGCTGCCGTGCAAGGTGGGCGATACGGTGTGGAGAATAAAGCGGACATTTGAAGAATATCCAGATAGAAGCAAGCCATACATTGAGCCGAGTGGCTTCCTGCTACAAGATGTTTTCAATATAAGCAAGACCGTATTCCTCACCCGCGAGGAGGCGGAGAAAGCATTGGAGGCGATGAAGGATGAGTAAAGCCGTTATGCTGAGCATCCGCCCGCAGTGGTGCGCGAAAATCATCATTGGCAGAAAAACTATGGAATTGCGTAAGTCCGTGCCGAAACTGGAGGTACCGTTTAAGTGCTATATCTACTGCACAAGTGGTCATCCGTATATCTCCGTAAAGGGTAGAAATCTGGACAGGGATACCGCCCGGACCAATACGGTCGGTAGATGCAACGGCAAGGTTATCGGCGAGTTTGTGTGCGACTACATCCTACAACGATGTGAGATGGCAAATGCAGACATTGCCGAACAGCAATCCTGTGTTCGCCGCGAAGATATCTATTTCAAATATTCCGAAGAGGGAAAACACTATATTTACGGTTGGCATATCTCCAACCTGAAAATCTACGATGCACCGAAAAAGCTGGGGGAGTTTTGGCGAGACTGTCTGGAATACTCGGAGCTTAGCACAAACTGTTGGTCTTGCGAAAATGTTTGCGGAGATGGCGACGAAACGGACTGCAACACGGACGGGCGGCTATATCTTCACCGCCCGCCCCAGAGCTGGTGCTATGTGGAGGAGGGCTGACAATGGCTGAATACATTGAGCGGGAGGCGCTGCGCGAGATTTTAGATGGCTGGCGCGATGCTCATGCTGACGTTGATGACGTACACGGTTGCGGCTTGCTGGAAGATGTGATATGCGAGGTAGACGCACAGACGGCCGCCGACGTTGCGCCGGTGGTGCATGCGCGGTGGATTGACGATGGGAGCGGAATTATTATCTGCCCAGAGTGTGAACGGGGATATAATCTGCACGCTAAATATACCCACTACTGCCCCAACTGCGGCGTGAAGATGGACGGAGGTGAATGCGATGCCAGCTTGTAAAGCGTGTGGAGAGTGGTTTGCTAAAACCAGAGATGACAGAGTGCTTTGTAGCAAGTGCGAAATGGCATTAGGACGGCTGGCGGGTTACGCCGTGGTCGTGACTCGGTGCAAGGACTGTAAGCACTATCACAACCACCCGAACGGGCTGTGCTATTTGCACACCGAACCGAAAGAGACCGAACGTGGGTATTCCGGCGAGGCGGTGTGTGTAGAGCCGGACGGGTTTTGCAGCTACGGCGAGCGGAGGGAGGAATAATAATGGCTGAGTATTTTGCAGAAAGAACGTGCGATGTGTGTGGCACCAGAGTTGCAGTCAAAAAAAGGTTGTTCTTCAAGACGTATTACGACTATACGAGGATTCGCTTCAACGGAAGAAATGAGCGAGCTATCTTGTGCCAAAAATGCTATGCGGACATGGTGCTGGAATTGCGCGAAAAGCTTGAGGGGAAGAACCATGTTGACGATCACGATTAAAGCCAACGTCCCATGAAAGGAGCCAAATTATGAGCATCAACGTAAAGAAGTACACCAAAGACCAGATGGCAAAGATGGTGGAGGAAGCGCAGGAGAAGACTGCGGCGCTTGAAGCGGAAATCACCGAGCTGAAAAACTGCATCGACGAGAAGAATAATCTGCTTGCCGAGTACGCAAACTTAAAAGCGGCGATGCAGCGAAAGAACGCAGCACTGACCGAGCAGATCGACCAGATGAACGGAGAGGCCGTCAACAAGGCAAATGAAATCGCAAATCTGAAAGCGGACGCTGATGCGCTGCGAAATAAGCTCGATGCCACCGAGGCGGCGCTTGGACGGGCGAATGCGCTTTGCGCACAATTTCAATCTAATTTTACACTCGCATCGGAGACATGTTACAATGCCGAGCAGCGCGCAAATTACGCAGAATCCCACCCGTGGCGAAACCTGCGAGCGTGGGCGAAGAGAAAGCTCAAAATGGCATAAGAAGAGGCAGGGCGCAAGCCCTGCCTCTCTTTTTACCGTGAGGGAGAACCCCTTTCTTTTCTTTTATATTTCTTTTCTTTCGGGAGAGGGTGCTATACGCAGAGAGGTATCTATATCGTATGTAACTATACAAAGCAGAGGCAGAGAAAAGCAGAAAATTCATGCGCCCGTGGTGAGAAGTGGGAAAGCGCGTGATACCGTCGATGGTAGGACGGCCTGCTTCCCGGGCCGGGGCAAAAATGCTGCGTTAGACATAGGCCGAGGGTGGGCGGGCCTGCAGCAAAAAATAGATAGGGAAAGGGCGTGACGGTCATGGCAAAAAATGGGCACCCTCCCAAATATGCGACGGTCGAAGAAATGCAGGCCGTCATTGACCAATATTTTGAGGATTGCAAGGGAGAGCCGATCATCGGCGATGACGGCATGCCGATCCTCGACAAATTCGGTCAGCCGTTTATCATTCATCAGCGACCGCCGACGGTGACGGGGCTGGCGCTCGCGCTTGGGTTTACAAGCCGTCAAGCGCTGCTGAACTATCAGGCGAAGAAAGGGTTTGTTGACACGGTTACGCGCGCAAAGGCACGGATCGAGGCTTACGCAGAGGAACGCCTCTTCGATCGGGACGGCCAGAGGGGCGCGGAATTCAGCTTGAAATACAATTTCCGGTGGGCAGCGGAAGAGAAAAAAACGGAAGAGGCGGCAGAAAATGTGTGCGGCGTCGCGGAACTTCCTGCGGTGCTGCCGCAGCCTGTGGACGCGGGAGGTGATGACAGTGGCACGTAGCGTCGTATGGACGCCGCAGCCGAAACAGGCGTTATTCATGTCCCGTTGGGAGGACGAGGCGCTGTACGGCGGTGCTGCAGGTTAGGCGGGGGAAAATCCGATGCCCTGGTCATCGAGGCACTGCGGCAGGTGGACGTGCGCTATTATAAGGCGCTGATCCTGCGAAAGACCTTCCCGCAGCTCGCCGAGCTGATCGACAAGACACTCAACTATTATCCGCGCATCTATCCGGGCGCGCGATACAACGGCAGCAACCACACATGGACATTTCCGAGCGGGGCAAAAATCATTTTCGGCTCGATGCAGTACGCAAAGGACAAGATCAAGTATCAGGGGCAGGCGTATGACTTTATCGCATTCGACGAGCTGACGCACTTTACATGGGAGGAGTACAGCTACCTGATGAGCCGCAACCGACCGAGCGGGCCGGGCACACAGGTGTACATCCGGGCCACGGCAAACCCCGGCGGCATCGGCCACGGATGGGTGAAGGCGCGGTTTATCGCACCGGCACCACCGGGCACCCGGATGGTGCAGCTGGTGGATGTGAAGAAGCCGGACGGCAGCGTGGAAAAGCTGCGGCGCACCCGCATCTTTATCCCGTCGACCATCTTTGACAACCCGGCGCTGCTGAAGAACGACCCGGGCTATTTGAACAACCTGGCTTCCCTGCCGGAGGCGGAGAAGCAGGCGCTTTTGTACGGCAGCTGGGACAGCTTTAGCGGGCAGGTGTTCACCGAATGGCGGAACGACCCGGCCCACTACGAGGATCAGCGGTGGACCCATGTGATCAAGCCGTTCCGCATCCCGGCGCACTGGAAGATCTGGCGCGGGTACGACTTTGGCTATGCAAAGCCGTTTTCGGTGGGATGGTACGCGGCGGACGAAGAGGGCAGACTGTACCGCATCAAGGAGCTGTACGGCTGCACCGGGACGCCCAACGAGGGCACGAAAATGAACCCGGTGGAGCAGGCGCGGATGATCAAAGAGGCGGAGGAAAACGACCCGAACCTGAAAGGCAGGCACATCCAGGGCGTGGCCGACCCGGCCATTTTTAACGAGAGCCAGGGCGAGAGCATTGCCGCCATGCAGGAAAAGCACCCGAACTATATTTTCTGGGCACCGGGCGACCACACCCGGCTGGCGGGTAAGATGCAGTTCCATTACCGGCTGGCCTTTGACGCCGAGGGCCGGCCGATGTTCCAGGTATTCGATACCTGCAAGCATTTTATCCGGACAATCCCGAACCTGGTGTACGACGAGAGCAACGTGGAGGACATCGACACCACACAGGAAGACCACATTTACGACGAGTGCCGGTATGTGCTGATGGAAAACCCCATCAGCCCGCGCAAGACCGAGAGCGTGCCGATGCTGAAGGATGACCCGCTGGACATGGACGTGCGCAAGAGCCCCACAAGGGTGATGAGGATTTGAGACGATGACGATGGACGAGAAAGAGCTGCTGCGACAGCTGTCGGAGCGATACCCACCACAGGAAGAGAGCGGCCAGCAGATGCCGGACTGGATGATGCAGGGCGGACAGCCTGCGCAGATGCCGATGGGCATGCAGCTGCTTCCGGCACGGCCGGAGGGAGCGATGCCGGGAACCGGATTCCCTCAGTCTGCTGGCGCAGACAGCTCCCTCGGGGAGGGAGCCTTTGACGAAGCGGAAGCGATCGGTGAGGACGAGGTGCGGCAGGCAAACGACCTGCTGCAGAAGTACAAGGCGGGCAAAGCCGCACTGGACAAACGCATCATCGAAAACGAGCTGTGGTTCCGCATGGGACACTGGAAGAACTACCAGAACAAGATGATGGCGGGCAAGCCCACGCCAAGCAGCGGGTGGCTGTTCAACAGCATTGCCAACAAGCACGCCGACGCCATGGACAACTACCCGGAGCCGAACGTGCTGCCGCGTGCAGCGGACGACGAGGAGACTGCCAAGGTGCTGTCGAAGATCCTGCCCACGGTGCTGGAGCAGTGCGACTACGAGACAGCCTACAGCGACACCTGGTGGCGCAAGCTCAAGACCGGCACCGGCGTGAAGGGCGTGTTCTGGGACCCGGCGGCGCGGGGCGGGCTGGGCGAGATCAGCATCAAGAGCATCAACATTCTGATGCTGTACTGGGAGCCGGGCGTGGAGGACGTGCAGGACAGCCCGAACCTGTTCAGCCTGAGCCTGGCCAACAACGACCAGCTGGAAAGCCAGTACCCACAGCTCAAGGGACACACCGGCCACAGCCTGGACGTGGCAAAGTACGTCCACGACGACAGCCTGGACACCAGCGACAAGAGCGTGGTGGTGGACTGGTACTACAAAAAGGCTCTGCCCGGCGGACAGACGGTGCTGCACTACTGCAAGTACTGCAACGGCGTGGTGCTGTATGCCAGCGAGAACGACCCGCAACTGGCGCAGCGGGGATTTTACGACCACGGGAAATACCCCTTTGTGTTTGACCCGCTGTTCATGGAGGAGGATTCCCCGGCGGGGTTTGGGTTCATCGACGTGATGAAGGACACCCAGACCGCCATTGACGAGATGAACCACGCCATGGACGAGAACGTGAAGCTGGCCGCGAAGCAGCGGTATGTGCTGAGCGACACGGCAGGCGTGAACGAGGAAGAGCTGGCAGACTTTGGCCGGGACATCGTGCATGTGGTGGGACGGCTGACGGATGACAGCTTCCGGCCGCTGCAGGTGAGCGGGCTGCAGGGCAACCTGATCACCTACCGGGATGACCGGGTGAGCGAACTGAAGGAGATCAGCGGCAACCGGGACGTGAGCCAGGGCGGCACCACCAGCGGCCTGACGGCGGCCAGCGCCATTGCGGCCCTGCAGGAAGCGGGCAGCAAACTGAGCCGCGACATGCTGAAGAGCGCATACCGGGCATTTGCGAAAGAGTGCTACCTGGTGATCGAGCTGATGCGGCAGTTTTACGACGAGCAGCGGGTGTACCGCATCACCGGCGAAAGCGGCGGCACGGAGTATGTGCCTTTTAGCAACGCGGCACTGCAGGCGCAGCCCGGCGGCATGGTGGGCGGTGTGCAGCTGGGCGACCACGAGCCGGTGTTTGACATCACGGTGACGGCGGCAAAGAAGAGCACCTTCAGCCGCCTTAGCCAGAACGAGACGGCGAAAGAGTGCTACCAGCTGGGATTTTTTGCACCGGCGAACGCGGACGCCGCGCTGGCGGCGCTGGACATGATGGACTTTGAAGGCATCGAAAAGGTGCGGGAGCGGGTGAGCCAGAACGGCACGCTGTACCAGCAATTGCAGCAGATGGCCCAGCAGCTGCAGAAGATGGCGGCAATCATCGACCGGCAGAACGGCACCAACGTGAGTGCGGCGGCCAGCGCGGCCGGGCAGGCGGCAGCAGGCAGCGGGGGCGGAAGCGGCGGCAAGACCGCGGCGACCAGCACTCTGAACAGCCTGGGCGGCGTGGTGGGCGACAGAAGCGGGAGCCTTTCCAGCCAGGCGGCGAAGCGGGCCATGGATGTGAACAACCCGAACAAGGAATAAGGCTGCCATGGGCAGCATGATGTGCGCTGCGGCGCAATAAAAGAACGGAGGAAAACCGGATGATCAAAGCAACGGTAATGCGGACGATGTGGAATGTGGGCAGGACGCAATACACAGTGAAAGCAGAAGGCCACGCGGGCGCAGGCAAGTACGGCAGCGACATTGTGTGCGCGGCCGTGAGCGTGCTGATGCAGACGCTGGCAAACGAGGTGGAAGAAGCTGCACGGGCCGGGGCGCTGACACTGGGTGTTGTGGCCCATGGCGACGGATGGATGAAGGTGGAAGTGACGCCGACCGACAGCATCTGCAATACGATGGAAGCCTGGGTGGAGTTTGTACAGGACGGACTGGACGCCATCGCCCAGAGCTACCCGGACAATGTGCAACTGGAGATGCACACGGTCTATGCAGACACGGACGCGCCGGACGAGGAAGAATCACTGGACGTGGCAGACGGAAAGCTGAATTTGCAGTTGTTTGCAGAGGGCGCTGCCGCTTCCGGTTCTGCGGCGGCGGGCGGCGATGCTGCAGGAGAGGGCACGGCGGAGATCACCGGGCCGGAACTGCGGCCGGCACAGGAGCGGCTGGCAAAGCGCAGCCGACCGGGCAGAGCGGTGAAGGCCGCCCCTGCCTGTCCGGCCGCCGACGGCGGCGCGGATGCCGGAACTCCCACAAAGGGGGAGCCGAGTAAAGAGGAAGCACCCGGCGAAGAGAAGCCCAAGACGCAGCAGGGACAGCCCGAGCAGGAGCCAAAGCCGACGGACCCGGCAGAAAAGCGAAAGGCCTTTGGGCAACTGATGCAGAGCGAGTATGCGGCGGAGTTTGAAGAGGCACTGCAGCGGGCGTCGGAGATGGCCGTGAAGAACGTGCTGGACAACCCGGCGGTGAAGGGGCTGATGGACGCGCTGGGCGAGGCGTATGGCATCGACGTGCAGAGCGCGGACAACCTGGCTGCCCTGACCGAGGCCGTGAAGAACGGGAAGGTGAAGAACGACGAATACTATGAGACGCTGGCAGCGGAGCGCGGCATCAGCGTAAAGACCGCGCGGGAAATGGACCGGATGGAAAGCGAGCTGCAGCGGGCGAACGCCGAGAAGCAGCGGGCCGAACAGGTCCGGCAGGCGGCCGAGCACCAGCAGCGTGCGGCGGCCGTGCGGGCCCAGTGGGAAGCGGAAGCGGCCCGGCTGAAGGTGAAGTACCCGGCGTTTGAGCTGGACAAGGTGCTGAACAACCCCAGCGTGGCGGACATGATCCGGCGCGGCATCGGGCTGGAAGCGGCGTACCGGGCCGCCTACTTTGACCAGCTGATGGAGGCAAGCACGGCACGCACGGCCCAGCAGGTGGAGCAGGGCGTGACGGCGCGGATCCAGCAGAGGGCACAGCGGCCGGCCGAGAACGGGGCGCACCCCGGCGGCGCGGCCGAGATGAAGGTGGACGTGGCGCACATGACCGCCAAGCAGCGGGCCGAGCTGGCAAAGCGGGCACGGCGCGGCGAGCGCATCGTGCTGTGAGAGATTTCCCACGCAGAGGGCGTGAGAAGATAAAAACCTTGAAGGAGGACAAACAGATGAGCAAAAAGAGACTGGATCTGCAGATGTTTGCGGATGCAAGCGCACAGCTGCAGAATACCACCGCATCCAGCGGCATGACCGCCGAGATGAAGACCTACTACGAAAAGACCCTGCTGGATCTGGCAGAGCCTGCGCTGGTGCATGACCAGTTCGGCGACAGCTACCCGATCCCGGCGAACAACGGCAAGACCATTGAGTTCCGCCGGTACGACAGCCTGCCGAAGGCCACCACCCCGCTGACCGAAGGCGTGACCCCGACCGGCCAGACCCTGAACGTGACCACCATCACCGCCGAGGTGCACCAGTACGGCGGCTGGGTGGCCCTGACCGACATGCTGGACCTGACCGCCATTGACAACAACGTGGTGCAGGCCACCAACATTCTGGCCAGCCAGGGCGGCCGCACCATGGACACCGTGGTGCGCGACATCCTGAACGGCGGCACGAACGTGATTTACGCGCCCAAGGTGGCGGACGGCGTGGAGACTGCCGTGACCAGCCGCGCAACGCTGGACGCCACCGCACAGCTGACCGTGGACCTGATCGACCAGGCGGTGGCCATGCTGCAGGCCCAGAACGCGGACCCCATCGGCGACAGCTATGTGGCCATCGTGCACCCGTACACCAGCTATGACATCCGCAAGGACCCGAACTGGATCGAGGCGCACAAGTACGCGGCCCCGGAAGAGATCTTCAACGGCGAGATCGGCAAGATCAACAACGTGCGCTTTGTGGTGTCGAGCGAAGCAAAGATCTGGAAGGGCACCGGCTGCCCGAGCGGCCTGGCGGTGTTCAGCACCCTGGTGCTGGGTGCCCACGCCTACGCCACCACCGAACTGGAGGGCGGCGGCATGCAGCACATCGTGAAGCAGCTGGGCTACGGCGATGACCCGCTGAACCAGCGCGCGTCCGTGGGCTGGAAGGCTGTGAAGACCGCCGAGCGCCTGAGCGAGCAGTACATGGTGCGCATTGAGAGCTGCAGCGCACGCTACAGCGCCAAGGCACTGGCAAACTAAGAAAATCAAGGAGGTACGACGATGGCAGTAAAAAAGACTGAGACGGCCGTGCAGGACACCGAGGCCGCAAAGAAGAACACCATGGACACTCTGGAGAAGGACACCGAGGTGATCCACCTGTTTAAAGACAGCCAGCGCTATAAGGCGCCTGTGTTTGTGGGCGTGAACGGCGAGACCTACCTGATCCAGCGCGGCGTGGACGTGGAGGTGCCGAAGGCGGTGGCCGAGGTGCTGCGCCACAGCGAAGAGATGGACAACGCGGCCATGGCCCGCATTGCCGAAGCAGAGGCGGCGGCCGTGCAGCAGGCACAGCGCGTGTAACAAAAGAGACAGAGGGCCCCGGTACAGCGGCACATGGCTGTGCCGGGGCCTTTTGATTTGGAAGGAGAAGATGACGAGATGACGGCGGGACAGGCCATGGAGCAGGCTGACGAGATGCGGCCGAACAACGAATTTTCGGACAGTCTGAAACAGAGCTGGCTGCGGCAGTGCGACAGCCGCCTGCGCGGGAGCGTGGTGGAGCGCAGCGAGACGGTGGACTTTGACGACGTGGGCGCGGACACGGCATGGGCCGAAGGCCTTGCCTACGACACCGAGCTGCTGGCCCCGGAGCAGTTTGCACCCCTGTATGTGCATTGGCTGTGTGCGCAGATGGACCTTGCCCTGGGCGAGGTGGCACGGGCGGCCAACGAGATGCAGCTGTACAGCGACTATGTGCAGGAGTTTGCCGCATGGATGCGCAGGCGCTATGCCCCGGCGGGCGGTGTGCAGTGGAGGTACTGAGATGACGGACGGGCGAAACCTGAACATCTTGCAGAGCGGGCGGCAGATGCTGCGGGCCTTTGGCGGGGTGAACGAGACCTACGGGTGCAGCGAGGCGGAGCTGAGCAGCAGCCTGAATTTTTCCGGCCGGGGGTACCCGGCTTTGCAGACGCGGGCGACCCGCAAAAAAGTGCGGGAGGTACAGGACGTGAACGGTATGTACCACCTGAACGGGCTGGTGATCTGCCGGGGAACCACGCTGGAGTACACCCCGGACGCCGACGAGAGCCGGGCCGGGGCGGTGGTGCTGGAAAACGCGCTGACCGACAACGAGAAGGCCATGACCGGCATGGGCACGAAGGTGCTGATCTGGCCGGACAAGAAGGCCTTTGACACGGTGAGCGGGGAGCTGACGGACCTTGCGGCGGCGTGGACGCTGAGCGGAGGGACCATGACCGTGACCCCCTGCGACGGCGAGGGCCGGACCTACACGCCGGACGGCGTGGGCACGACCGAGCCGGAGAGCCCGGCAGACGGGCGGCTGTTTTTGAAGGGGGACGCCGAGAGCCCTTACGGCGCGGGCAGCGTACTGCTGAAGTACAGCGCGAAGAACAAGAAGTGGAGCGAGATCCTGCTGACGAGCCTGCGGCTGCACTGCCCGGGCCTTGGCAGCGTGCTGAAGGAAGGCGACACCGTGACGGTGAGCGGGATGCCGGGCACCGTATGCAGTGCGGCGGCGGCCGGGCTGAACGGCGAGGTGAGCATCAGCACGCTGGACGGGGACGACGTGATCACGACGCTGGCCGTGCCGGAGGACAGCACCCGGTACTATGGTAGCTGGACCGTGACGGCCACCGGCACCAGTTGGCGAAGCGCCGACGGCAAGGTGACCGAGAACGAAGCGGCCGCAGCGCCGGTGAAGCTGGAACGGCGGGTGCCGGATCTGGACTTTGTGACCGAGCAGGGCAACCGGGTGTGGGGATGCAGCCGGGAGGAAAACAGCATTTATGCCTGTGCCCTGGGCGACCCCACCAACTGGTACAGCTACCGGGGCATTGCGTCGGACAGCTACGCGGTGAGCGTGGGCAGCGACGGCGCGTTTACCGGGGCGGCCAGCTGCCTGGGGTACCTGCTGTTTTTTAAGGAAAACTGCATCCACAAGCTGTACGGCTCGAAGCCAAGCGACTACCAGATGAGCGGTGTGCGGTGCCGGGGCGTGGCGGCAAATGCGGCAAAGAGCCTGTGCGTGATCGCGGAGACACTGTATTATCTGTCGCCGGACGGGGTGATGGCGTGGAGCGGAAGCCTGCCTGCCAAGGTGAGCGGCGCGCTGGACACCGGGAAGCTGACGGCGGTGGACCGGGCCGTGGGCGGGCAGCTGGATGCGCGGTACTACCTGTACCTGCACCGGAAAACGGACACGGGCAGCGGGCGGCTGCTGGTGTACGACACCGAGCGGGGCCTGTGGCAGGAGGAGAGCGCGGCGGGCACCGGGATGGTGAGTACCGGCCAGCAGCTGTACCTGTGGGACGGCAATGCCCTGTGGGCGGCCGACCCGGAGCGGGAAGTGAGCGGCGAGGACGAGACGGGGCTGAAATTTGAGGCCGTGACCGGAGACATCGGCCTTGCCGTGCCGGACGACAAGTACATCAGCCGGGTCACGCTGCGCATGGATGCACTGGCCCACACGGTGCTGACCGTGGCGGTGAGCTACGACGGCGGGGACTGGGAGACGGTGAGCAGCTGTGCGGTGACGAGGGACCACCAGCGGGTGAACCTGCCCTTTGTGCCCCGGCGGCACGACACCATGCGGCTGAGATTTGCAGGCACCGGACAGATGGTGCTGCGGAGCATGGCCTTTACGTTTGCGGATGCAGCAGGGGCAAGGGTGAGCGGCGCGGTGCCGAGACGATGAAAGGAGAAGACAATGGCAAGCATTGCGGGACTGGCGGGCATCGGCCTGCCGAGCTTCAGCGACCAGATGCCGGAGGCGGACGCGCGGGCGCTGACGAACTACCTGTACCAGCTGAACGAGCAGCTGACCTATGTGCTGACCAACCTTAGCAGCGAGAACATGAGCGAGGATTATCTGAGCGGAAAGGAGAGCTGAAGATGAGCAGACTGAGCAACGCGCGGAGCGAGCTGGAGCGCTTTGAACAGACGAAACCGGCCGACTACCAGAGCAAGTACAAGGGCCAGATCGACAACGTGATGGGCAAGCTGGATGATCTGGGCGGTTACGACTATGACCCGGCGGCCGATACGGCATACCAGCAGTACAAGAGCGAGTACACCCAGAAGGCAAAGCTGGCGAACCAGAACGCGCAGGCCAGTGCCAGCGCACTGACCGGCGGGTACGGCTCCAGCTACGGCACCCAGGCGGGCCAGAAGGCCTATGCGGCGACCATGAGCGACCTGGACAACGTGCTGGACAGCCTGACGAGCCAGAGCCGCAGCGAATACAACACCCGGAAGAGCGGGCTGCAGCAGGAGCTGAACGGCCTGCAGGAGGCCGAGCAGAATGACTACAACAAGTACCAGAAAGACCTGTCGAACTGGTACAACGACCTGAGCTACAGGCAGAACGAGTACAACAACGCCTATGCACAGCGGCAGCAGAACGTGAGCAGCACCCTGAACGGGCTGTTCAGCGTGCTGGGCATTGCGGCGCAGATCCTGCCGTTTTTCTTTATCTGAGAATGGAGGTAGAGCATGGGGACCATCAAGAGACTGAACGACCAGCAGAAACAGCAGGCACAGGCGGAAGCGGCCATGCCGGGGGCGTATGAGAACCGCTACGACGAAGGGATCCAGAACGCGCTGGCGGGAATGGACAGTGCCAACAGCGCGGGCCTTGGCTACGACAGCCAGAACGGCACCTACCGGGGCGCCCTGAGCCGCCTTTTTGGCAATGCAGGCGCCGGGGCCAGCGCGGCCGAGCAGGTGGCAAACAGCCTTAGCGGCGGGTACGGCACGGACTGGGCCAAGAGCGCGGCACAGCAGGCGGCGGCCGGGGAGACGGGCCAGACCGCCAACGTGTACGCCCAGGCGCGGGCGGATGCCCTGAGCCAGTGGCGGCAGGAACTGGCCGGGCAGGGCACCCAGCTGGACAACCTGCTGACGCAGGACCAGCTTGCACGCAGCGAGTACGACGGCAGCGTGGCGGATGCGGCGAACTGGCGGAATTACCGGTACGGCCGCACCCAGCAGGCCCGGCAGGAGAACAGCGACTTTTTGAACAACGTGTGGAACGTAATCAAGAATGTGGGCAGCGATGTGGGCAAGGCTTATGATGCTTACAAGGGGTACAGCCAGCAGAAGATGGCGATGGACGCAGCTGGCTACCAGATGGCAATGGAAGCGTTTGATTCGGGAGACCCGGAGCGGGCAAGGCAGATCCTGAAGATGTATAACTTGGACGAAACACAAGTGGACAGCTGGACGGAGAGCTATGCGACCAAACAGAGCAAGGCGAACTGGAGCAATTCGGTCATCGAGCAGGCAACCGCATATCAGCAGGCAGGATATCCGGAGCTGGCGAACCAGCTGATGACGGATGCCGGATATGATCCAGGCCTGCTGGAAACATGGGGAGGTCTGACAGACGTTCAGAAAGACCAGATGGCAGCGTTGCTGCAGGGTGCAGAACTTGCGGCCGGAGGAAACGACACGGCGGCGCACAACTACCTGCAGATGGCGGGGCTGCCCACGGGGAGTGTGGACAGCTACAGCACCATTGCAAACCGGCTGAACCAGGCAGACCTTGCCAAGTACGCAAGCCAGCTGGCACTGCAGAACCGGTACAGGACCACGACCGGGACAGGAAGCGGGAGACGGAGCGGCGGTACGAGCCGCAGCACGAAGAGCGGCAGCACGAGCAGCAAGGTGGACGGGTACACCCAGCCGCAGCTGAACACGATGTTTAAAGAGTACAGCACCATGAAGCCGGACGACCAGCGGCGAAGCTACTACGAGGACACACTGGCTGATGCAGGGCGCATCGACCGGCTGAGCGGCGTGGGCAACCCCGGCAAGGCAAACGGCACAGCCTGGGAGCAGGGCATGTACAACGCGCGGAAGATGGCCAACAGCGGGTACAGCCAGAACCAGATCGCAAGCGAGCTGGCCAACAACACGAGCCTGAGCAGCGACCAGATCTCGGCCATTATGAACCAGATCGACTACGAGTGGCGCGGAACGAAGTGATGAGGTGAGCGTATGGGATGGAGCGCACAGGACATTGAAAAGCTGCGCAAACAGAATAATGGGCAGAAGAGCACAGCGGGAACCGGCCAGAGCGCGGCACCGAAAAGCACGACGGCCCCGGCCACGGCGCGGAGCAGCGGAAGCACCGGCTGGAGTGCGGAAAAAATCGACGCGCTGCGGACGGGCAGCGGGACCAAGCCGGCGGCCAAAAGTACCGACGCCTGGGTGAACCGGAGCGCTGGCACCAGCGTGCGCAGCACGGCACAGAAAGCCGGGACGCAGAGCGCGGGAAAGAGCAATCAGAACCCCACGAGCGGAAGCCTGAGCGCGCAGGTGCTGGGGCAAATGACCGGGACCCAAAGCGTGCAGACCACGAAAAAGGCGGGATCAAAGTTGCCGACGGTGGAACGCACCGGACAGCCGGAGTGGCTGGGAACGGGCAAGAACAGCGCCCCGGCGGCCAAGGTGCTGGGGACCGGGACCAAGAGCGGAAAGACCTATGCCGAGCGAAACAACGCCATGCCGATGCAGAGCACGAGCGGGGCAATGGCCAGTGCACCGAACGCGGAGAGCGTAAAAAAGCAGATCAAGGATGCGGACGCAAAGCGGGTGGAAAGCTGGTATGCGCGGGATGCACAGCAGCTGAAGCAGGAGACTGAAGAGCTGAAGGCAACCGACAAGTTCAGCGATTTCGACCGGCTGAACCAGTGGATGGATGCAGACCCGCAGCACCGGCAGCTGGTGCGGCTGCTGCGCACCGGCAAGGGGAACAAGACCTATGCTGAACGAAACAACGCCATGCAGCCGATAAGCGTGAGCGGGGCAATGGCCAGTGCGCCGACGGCGGAAACGAGCACGGAAAAGCGGGAGTACACCGACGCGGAGCTGCTGGCCAAGGGCTACAGCCGCAAGCAGATCCGAGAGGCGCGGCAGTACATTGCCGACTTTGATGCCCTGCCGGACTGGCAGCGGGCGGCGCGGCGCATCTCCAACACGATCGGCGGCATTGTGGACACGGTGGCGTCGGCCCCGCTGATGGCGGGCGAGACGGCCGTGCGGAGCGTGCAGAACGCAGCGGAGACCGGAAAGAACTGGAACGAGCTGCAAGAGAGCGTGAAGAGCGACGACCGGCAGTGGAAACTGCTGCGCCTGATGACCGGCGGAAAGACCCAGTATGCAGAGCGGGACAACGCCATGCAGCTGAACAGCAGCGGGGTGATGGCGGCCCCGGCCCAGAGCACCGGCATGGCCTACACGGACGAAGAGCTGAAGGCCAAGGGCTACAGCCAGAGCGAGATCGACCGGATGCGGGCGCGGATCAGCGGGGCAAAGGTGAGCGAGGGCATCGACCCGGAGAAGAGCCTGGGCTACCAGATGTACAAGCGCGGCCAGCAGATGAACGAAGCGGCGCAGGCGGGCATGAGCCCCATTGCGCGCCAGCTGATGGGGGTGACCACCAGTGCGGCGGAGAACCTTGCGGTGGCGGGCATCAGCCCGGCGCTGGTGCTGCCGGTGCTGAGCGCCCAGGGCGGCGCGGAAGCCATGGGCCAGAGCATTGACAAGGGCGAGAGCGCAGGCAAGACGCTGGCAGGCGGCCTTGCGAAGTTTGGCGCGGGCTGGGCCATCAACAGCGTGGGCGCGGCAGACCTTGCCCGGACCATGGGCAGCGACTACGCCAAGGACACGCTGGCGGGCAAGCTGGCGGACGTAGTGCGCAGCGTGGCAGACAACGGCGTACTGGCGCAGCAGTACCCGACGGTGGCGAATGCCATTTCCGGCGGCATCGACAATGCCATGCAGGCCTTTGTGGAGACCTATGCGGACAAGGCCATTGACGCGGCCCTGGGCGATGCGCAGGCGGCCGAGGAGATGTTCAGCCGAGACACCTTTTTGCAGGCGCTGGAAAGCGGCCTTTCCGGCGGCGCTTCCGGCGCGCTGGGCGGCGCTGTGGGCACCCAGCTGGGCAGGATGAGCGCGGCGCTGGAGGCAGCGGACGGTCAGACGGTGCAGCGGAACGAACCCTCTCCGTCAGCGCAGGGCGCTGACAGCTCTCCCGAATGGCGAGCTTTGGGGGACGAACTCCCTCAGTCGCCTGCGGGCGACAGCTCTCCCGAGAGGGCGAGCTTGGGGCTGGAACGGCAGACGGAAGCGCAGACAATGCAGAGCAGCAACCCGGCGGTGCAGCAGCTGGCCGAAGCGATGGACAGCGGGACCCTGACAAGCAGGACCATCAAGCTGTTTGCCCCGAACGCGGCCAACGAAGCGAACCGCGCGGCCTTTGCCGAGGCATACGGGATGAAGCTGCCCGAAACGGCGGCACAGACCCGGCAGGTGCTGCGGCAGATGGAAGCCGAGCGGAGCACGGCGCAGTCGGCGCAGGAGGAACAGCAGGCACCGGAAGCCGTGAAGCAGGAGCAGACCGGGGAGCAGCAGGGCAGCGGCCGGGAGATCCGGGACGGCGTGATGACCACATGGAACCCGGACGGGCCCGTGGAGACGCAGGTGCTGGATCCGGAGATGGCTGCGCGGGCACAGGCCGAGCAGCCGGCGCAGGCCGCACAGAAGCGGACCGTGGAAAACACCGGGGAAACGGTGGAAACTCCCGCAGTCTCGCATTCGCTCGACAGCTCCCTCGGTGAGGGAGCCTTTGCACAGCAGGCGGAACCGACAGCCCTGCGGGAGACGGCCGGGTTGGAAGTGCGCAGCGAGGGCGCGCAGAAGAGCAGCGTACAGCGGGAGCTGCTGCGCTGGAAGGTAAGCGAGGGCGCGGCACAGACGCTGAGCCGGAACATGCCGACGGGCATTGCGGACGAGAGCCGGTATGCGGCGGCGGCCTCCAGCCTGTACCGGCTGGGACAGATGGAGGACGTGACCACCTTTGACAAGGCTATGGAGCTGGCGAAGGGCATGAACGGCCTTGCGGTGAACACGGACTATGTGCTGGCACAGCCCGGCGGCGCGGCGGCGCTGAAGATCGCGTGGCTGCAGGGCAAGGGCGAAGCGGAAGCCGGGGCCGTGCAGACCGGGACACTGGGCGGTGCGCTGAGCGCAAAGAGCGTGAGCGGAAGCGGACGGGTGCTGTACAAAGGCACCATGCGCACGGCAGACGAGGTGGCCACGAAGCTGATCGAGCTGAACGCGCGGGCGACCGACACCGATGCGGTGCTGAAGGCGGTGCTGGAAGGCGACGAGCGGGTGAAGGCCTATGTGGACACGGCTGCCGGACAGATCTTTTTTGCAGACAGCGCGGGAGACGTGTTCGGCACCGCGCTGCACGAGGACTGGCACTGGTATAACGCTTTGGACACCGAGGGCGCAAAGGCAGTGCAGCAGCATGTGATGGAGTATCTGGCCAAGAGCGAGGGCTTTGAGAACATTGACGAGCTGATCCGGAATAAACTTTCCGACTACGCACAGCAGGGTCTGACCTACGGCGAAGCGGCGGAAGAGCTGGTGGCGGACGCGTGGCGCGGCATCTTTGACAGCGAGGAGAGCTTCAAGCGGTGGGTGGAGTTCCAGCGCGGGCAGGCGGAGAAGAACGCAGGCCGGGCGGGGACCATCCGCAAGGTGATGAACGCGGTGAAGGACCTTTTGAGCGACATCGTGAGCCGGGCAAAGGAAGTGCTGGCAAACGACCCGGAGAACAAAGCCGCCCTGAAAGCGCAGCGGCTGGCCGAGGCCGAGAAACGGGCGCTGCAGGAGGAATACTTTGCCCACGCGGAAAAGGCCATGGACGCCCTGCGCGCGGCAAAAGAAAACGCCGCGACCCTTGAGAACAAGGGTGCGGCGAAGGAAAGAAGGTATGAAATCAACCCGGAATATGCTGATGACGTTGACCAGTGGGATAAAGAAGGAAGAAACAGTAACAGAACCTTTATTCTTGGACGAACCGGTGATGCTCTGCAAAGTCTGGGCGCGCGGAAAAGTGATATCTACATGAAAGCGGATAAGATCAACACGATTTTGAAAGAGCACCCGGAGATGACACTGGAAGAAATCAAGCGCATCCCGGAAATTCTGGATGAACCGGTGATGATCCTGACCAGCCAGAACAAGGGCAGAACAAAACAGAACACACGGCTCGTGATGTTCGGCGATGTGAAAGCGCAGGACGGCAGACCGGTGCTGTGCGTACTGGATCTGAGACCGGTAGAGAATCACATCGTTATCAGCGATATGCAGAAGGTGACCAGTGCATACACCAAGGATGTGAACCCAGTGGAGTTTGTGCGCAAGAGCGACGTGCTGTATGTTGATGAAAACAAAGAAAGAACCACCGAGCTGTTCCGGACACTAGGCTTCAAAATACCTAGCGAACTACAGCTCAGTGGTTCCATAGGTAGGATAGCATATGGCAATCAGGATGTCAAGCTCAGCGGAGTGAAATTTACGGAACTGGAAGAAAAAACACCTATAAAGAAAAATATCCGCTTCCAGCTGGCGGCACCGGTAGAGGTGGACAGCCAGAAAGACCTTGTGGCGGTGCACAACCTAACCGAACAGAACCTGCAGGAAGCGCTGGAACTGGGCGGGATGCCGTCGCCGTCTATCGCGGTGGTAAAGGCACAGGAGGGGCACACGAAGTACGGGCCGATCTCTTTGGTGTTTGGCAGCGATACCATTGACCCCATGGTGAACCGGAAAAACCGGGTGTACGGTGCGGATGCATGGACCCCTACAAGGCCGGGGGTGGAGTATGAAGTGAACTACGAGGCCATGCGGGACTTTGAAAACCGGGTGTACGAGGCAAGCGGGGAAGCCTTTGAAGGAAAGTTTGTGAACAGCGCTGCGGTGCAGCGTGCAGGTGTGGACAAGGCAAGCAGCCTGAGCCGGGAGGAACTGGCACAGAAGATGCAGCGAGACACCGGGGTGCAACTGGCATACCTGAAGGACAAAGGAATAACGGTGGAACCGGTGTACCGGATGGAACAGGAACAATTTGACAGCATTGGAAACGATGCGCTGGAGGCTGTGATCCGGCGCACGGGCGAGGCAGAGATCAAGGAGGCGTTTGAAGGCGGAGATATTGACCGACTGGACAAGCTGGCGGATGCGGCTGCGGATGCCTTGGAGGAAAAGTACACCCATGGAGCACTGGAGGGGCAAAACAGAAGGTGGATGCTGCGAATCAATAAGCTGCGGAATGAAAACAGAGGGCGACTGTACCAACTGCTGGAACACGCATACAAAATGCTGACGGACACAAGTGCCGGAAAACAGACGCTGGATGTGGAGGCGACCCGGAATGCGATCCGGGAAAAGGCACCGGAGCAAAAGGTGGAGCAGTGGGTGTACGACAAGCTGGAAGGTGTGCTGGGAGAAAAGGGTATCCGGAATGAAAAAGAACCGTTTACCCCGAGCGGTAAGAAGCGGAGCTTTGCACAGCTGCACAACCCCTACACGCTGGAGAATCTGGTGAAGGCCATGAACAGCCAGAATGCACGCGGACAGGATGTTTTGGGCGTATCGGCAAGCACCTTGATGAGCACGACAACGGCGGAGTACAAAACACTGGACGAGGTGCGGGCGGACAAGGGACGGCTGCGGCAGATGCCGGAGGCAGAGTACAAGAAGCTGCTGGAGGATGCGGACGGACAGATCGAACAGGTGATCCGGATGCTGCGGCAGGAAACGACGCCGCACAGCGACAACAGCTTTGAGGAACAGGAGATCCTGGGCGAGATCCTGCTGCGGGCAGCCGAGGGAAAGCACACGGCGGCGGCCATCGGCAAGGCATTTGCCAAAGAGGATTACATCATCAGCAAGGACGCGGCGCAGAGGATCCTGAAGCTGTACAAGGACGTGGCGAAGATCCCGACCGGGTACTTTGAAGCAAAGCCCCAGCGTGCCGTGGGCTTTGACGAGGTGCGGGCGGCGATCCTGCCGGACAACACAAGCCGGAGCCTGATCGACGAGCTGAAGCAGAAGGGCGTGAAGGTGGAGCTGTACAAGGCCGGAGACGATGCCCAGCGTACCGCGGTGCTGAACAGTGTGCCGGATGTGCGTTTCCAGATCGCGGAGCAGGCGAGCCGGGACGCGAAGCGGAACGAGCAGCAGCAGGCCAGCCGGGTGATCGCGGAGAAGGCGGCGGCGCTGGACACGCTGAGCCAGTTCTTTGGGCTGACACGGGGCGTGACGGTGAGCCGGAGCGCGGTGGAGGAGCTGGCCGGGCGCTGGCTGGACGCGAACGGAAGCAAGGCTGACCGGACAAAGCTGACGCAGGAGACCGAAGTGCTGATGAACTACCTGAAGGCAGACGGCGCGGACATGAACAAGGCGCAGGCGCTGGCTGAGACGCTGGCGGGCGAGATCCAGGACGGGGCGACCTACCGCAATACGGAGCAGTGGGACGAATACCCGGATCTGCACAAGCTGGAATACACCGTGAGCAGGGACGGACAGGCAAAGGCAGAACTTGTGAAACGGTACGGCAGCTGGAGCGAAGCGGTGGCCGAGGCACGGCGGCACGGCGTGACATTGCGGCAGGCCGACGGTGTGCGGGACGGAAACCCGGCGGAACTGTACGAGAGCCTTGTGAATGACCGGAGTGCGGCAGGCGAGACGCTGAACGGTGAAAGCGCACTGTGGAAAGCTGCAGCGGAAAAGGCCGGTGTGGCGGGGGCATTGAGCATGGAGAGCACCGAGTGGCTGGACGTGCTGATGAACCTGCACGACGCCATCAAACCAAAGACGATGAGCCGGTTTGCGGACGACGCGGAATATGAGGACGCAAAGGTGGAGCTGGCGGGCAGGATCATCGGGGACATCATGCAGCTGCCGCAGCTGAACGACGCCGAGGCTATTTTTGAAGGCATCCAGAGGAACAGCCTTGCCATGGCAAAAGCAGCTGCGGGCAGCGACGAGCGCGCGGCTGAAGTGGAGAAGGGCCTGAAGGATGTGCAGAAAGCTCAGAGCCGGGAGTTTGGCCGGCGGCTGGCGCAAAACCAGAGGGCTGCAGGCCGGAACGCCGAAGTGCAGCAGACACAGCAGCTGCAGAAGCAGCTGGACAAAAACCTGAAGCGTTTCGGTGTGGACGCCGCCAACGCGGGCGACCTGAACGAAAAGCTGACCGTGCTGCGGGAAAGCTATGAGCGGGAGATGAAAGCAGAAAGCAAGCGGATGAAGGCAGAGCTGCAGCAGATGCGGGACGAGGCAAAACTGGAACTTCGGAAGCTGAAAAGCGAGAACGCAGAGCTTGCCAGACAGGCAAAGGGCGAGCAGCAGCGCGCAGACAAGGCAGAGTACAGCCTGATGGCGCAGGAAGATGAAGTGCGGGAGCGGGACCTTTTGAACCAGCAGCGGGCAGCCGAGTGGTACCGGGAGCAGGGAGAAAGGCTTGCCACGGAACGGCAGGTGATGCAGCAGCAGCGGGATGAAGAGATCGCCATTGCAAAGCGGGTGGCCGAAAAGCGGGTGCAGCGCGCGCGGGACGGCCGGAAGATGGACGAGCTGAAGCGGAGCGTGCGGCGGAATGCGGCGGCGCTGAACCAGATGGTGCTGCGGCCGAGCCCAGGCAAGTATGTGAGCCAGCGGCTGATCAGACAGGCGGCTGATGTGGCAAAGCTGGCCGACATGACCACGCTGAACGACAAGGCGGTGAACCAGCTGACACGGCTGCAGGACAACATCAAGAAGAGCATGGGCGAAGAGGGAAGCCCCACGGCTATGACCGAGGAATGGAAGCAGAGCAAGGTGCCGGAGCTGATCGCAGCGCTGAAGGATGATCTGGACATGACGAAAGAGGTCCATCTGGACGAGTTGCAGGGACAGCTGATCGAAGCGCAGGCAATGCCGGACAACGAAAAGACGCGGGCGCTGACCGAACGCATTGAGAAACGCATCTGTGAGACGAAGAACCGCACCTACCTGCCTATGACGGTGGAGCAGATGCGGATGCTGCGGGACATTACCGGCGCGGCGCTGACCGTGATCCGGAACGAGAACAAGACCGTGAGCCTTGCAAAGGCCGAAGAGGTGAGCAAGATCGCGGACGAGGCGGCCTATGAGGTGACGCTGAGCAAGGGTAACCACCCCGGCGGGGCGCTGGACGGGCTGCAGAACCTGCTGACCAAGTACAACCTGGACATGCTGGGGGCCGAGCGGGTGCTGCGGATGCTGGGCGGCTACAAGAACGGCGGGCAGATGGAGAAGATCGGGCAGATGCTGAACGACGGCCAGTACCGGCAGACGAAGATCACCATCGAGGGCGAGAAGCTGTTTGCGGACGTGACGGGCGCAGAGCACGCCAAGGAAGCGCAGGCCTTTGCCGGGCCGGGTGCGGACCTTGTGGACGTGGGCCTGAGAGACACGAACCACAACGCGGTGCCGCTGACCCACGCGCAGCTGTGCAGTTTGTACATGCACCTGCAGAACAAAGACAGCCTGGAGCACCTGATGCGCGGCGGTATGGTGGTGCCGGATGCGCAGCTGTACAGCAAGGGCGACATGGAGCAGGCCTACCAGAAGGGACAGCTGGTGCAGCTGGGCATGCTGAGCGACGCGGACGGCATGCCGACAGCGGACACCATCCTGAACACGCTGGAAGCGGCCATGACCGACTACGACCGGGCGTGGTGCGCGGACATGAAGGAGTTTTTTGGAAACTACACCACGAAGCTGATCAACGAGACGAGCCTGCAGCTGGTGGGTTACAAGCGGGCCACCGTGCAGAACTACTACCCAATCGAGGTGCACAAGGCCGATCTGGCAACCGAGATCGACGGCGTGAAGCTGGACGCGACCATTGAGGGCCGGGGCTTTTTGAAGAACCGTGTGAAGAGCAGCCAGCCCATCCTTTTGGAAGAGTGCTCGAGCGTGGTGCAGCGCAGCCTGCGGGACACGGCAGCCTATGCGGGACTGGCCGCGCCCATCCGGGACGTGCAGAAGATCCTGAACGCAGGGGTGGAGACCCGGGACGGCGTGAAGACCCTGAAAAACGGCGTGATCAAGGAGCAGTGGGGCACGAAGGCCGTGAGCTACCTGGACGATCTGCTGACCGACCTGCAGACCACCCAGAGGCACCGCTCCAACGGCGTGAGCCGGATGCTGAGCACGCTGCGGGGCAACTACGCGGGGGCGGTGCTGACCCTGAACCCCGGCGTGGCCATTGCACAGGCGGCGAGCCTGCCGACGGCGGCGGCCGTGCTGGGCGGGGACACCATGGCGTCGGTGATGCCATTTGTGAAAAACCTGTCGCCGAAGCAGAAGGCGGCGCTGGAAGCGGAAATTGCAGAGCACGGGGACGTGCTTTTGCAGTGGCGGCAGCGTGGGACCGGAAAAGGCGAGCTGCAGAGCATCGGCAAGCGGGAGACGCTGGTGCAGAAGGGCATGGACAAGGTGCCCGGATGGCTGACCGGGTGGATCAACGGCATGGACGAGATCACGGTGGCGGCCCTGTGGGAGGGCAGCAAGGCCTATGTCAAAAACCACGCGGCGGAATTCGAGGGAGCGGGCGAGACCGGCAGCCCGGCATACTGGGAGGCCGTGAACCGCACCTACCAGAAGGTGATCGAGCAGACCCAGCCGAACTACACCGTGATGCAGCGGGCAGGCATCCAGCGCAACCCGGACGAGATGGTAAAGACATTTACGATGTTCACGACCCAGCGCTTCCAGAATGCGGGCATCCTGATCGACGCGGTGGGCGACTGGAAAGCGCAGGCGGCGCGGTACAAGGCGGACGCCAGCGACGCGAACAAGGCAGAGCTGCAGCGGGCGACAAAGCAGCGGGACCGGGCCATCCTGAGCCAGGCGGCGCAGGTGGCGGTGTTTGCCATGATGAAGATCGGCGCGGACTTCCTGCTGCACCGGTGGGACAGGGAGCAGGACGAGAACGGCGACGTGACCCTGAAGAGCATGGTGAGCCGCTTTTTCTCGCTGTCCACCGAGAGCACGATGGGCAACTTCCTGTTTGGCAGCGAGCTGTACAGCCTGATCGACAACGCCATCGAGGGCAAGGATTACGACGTGATCAGCGCCACGAACATCAGCGCGGTAAACGACATGGCGTCGGATGTGGTGAAGTTTACGGCGGAGCTGAAGAAGGACACCAGCGAGATGGACGAGGCGGAGCTGGAAAAGCACCACAAGAAGCTGATGGAGAAGGGCATGGCCCTGATCGAAAACGGCTTTGAGATCGTGGGGGTGCCCTACGGCAACGGCCGGAAGATGGTGGACGCAGTGCACGGGTACTGGGACGATGCGCAGAACGTGGCGCAGGGCGGAAAATTTAGCTTCAACAGCCTGCCGGAGAGCGCGACCGGGCAGTATGACCGGCTGTACAATGCCTATGCCAGCGGCGACGCGGACGAGGCACAGGCGGCGGTGGAGAAACTGGTGGCCATGGGCAAGGAGGGCGAGATCTACAAGCAGCTGAAGACCCGGCTGAAGAAGTACGACGCCGACACCCGGGCGGCGGCAAAGGCACAGATGGAAGGGAACGAAGCCGAGCGGTACCGGCTGGAGACGGAGACCATCGAAGCGCTGTACGACGTGCTGGGCATCCGGAAGAATGTGAAGGAGGACGCGCCGAAGCGGGAAGCTGTGATCGACTGCGTGACCGGGGCCGTGAATGCACTGGAGACCGAGATGCTGAAGGGCGACGCGGGCGACATGTACGCGGACCTGAGCGAGGCGGTGGACAGCCGGAAGGCGCAGGACGTGCAGGCCGAGTACGACCGGCTGGTGAAGGCCGGGCGGACGCCGAGCAGCGTGAAGAGCAAGCTGACCGAGCTGGCAAAGCCGGAGTATCTGGCGGGCAGCGATGCGGACAAGCAGCAGCTGGCCGACGTGCTGCTGGCCCTGACCGACACGGACGGGAAGGCCCTGTACACGGAAAAGACCTTTGCACAGTGGGAAAAAGCGGAGGAGAAGGCGGCACAGGCAGAACCGGAAGAGGACCCGTATGCACTGCTGCGGTGACGACCAGATGCCAACCAAGTGCCAACCAAGTGGCAGCCAAGTGGCAGCCATCCGGTGACGCTTTGTCACCAATAGAAAGCACCCCGGCGGGCAAGACCTGCCGGGGTGCTTTTGTAAAAGTACACGGTTTTTTGCGGGGCAGCGGGACGGTAGACTGGGAGAAAAACGGAAGGAGGAAAAGACCATGCAGGTAAGGATCGTGGAAAAGCGATTCGGCGGGGTGGAGTTTGCCCCGGAGATGAAGGTGCTGCACCTGGGCGGGCAGAGCAGCGCGAACGTAGAGCGGCTGGAATTCACCCTGCCGGAGAGCTGGCAGGGCAAGAGCGTGACGCTGCACATCCAGCGGCAGGAAGGCACCCTGCCTGCCCCCATTTTGCTGGACGAAGCGCACAGCTGTGCGGTGGGCAAGGAGTTTACCGCGTCGAGCTGCGGCAGCTGGATGCTGCTGGCCCTGGGCGAGGACGGCTTCCGGGCGCTGACACGGCCGGCAAAATACGACTGCTACGAGACGCTTGCCACCGACGGCGACGCGGAGATCAGCCCGACGCAGTACGAGACCTTTGTGGCGCGGGTGCTGGCGTACTCGAACAGTGCGGCGACCAGCGCGCAGGAAGCGCGGAACAGCGCAGGTGCGGCCGCGAAGGATGCGAAGAGAGCCGAGGCAGCACGGACAGAAGCGGTGACGGCGGCCGGACAGGCCGGGGCGGCACAGAAAGCGGCAGAAAGAGGCGCAGCCCGGGCCGAGGAGGCAGCCGAGCGGGCGGATAAAACGGCACCGGCGGACGGACCGGTGAAGAGCGTGAACGGCCAGGGCGGCGTGGTGACCCTGACGGCGGCGGACGTGGGTGCGCTGGAAGCGGGCAGTGCGGACTATGTGGAGCGCATCGAGCTGAACGGGCAGGTGATGACCCTGACCATGGGCGACGGCAGCACACGGACGCTGCAGACCAAGGACACCACGGCACTGGATGTGATGACCGGCGTGCTGGGCGTGGAACACGGAGGAACCGGAAAGGACACAGCCCTGACGGCGGCGGATGTGGGTGCCTACGGCAAGAACGAGACCTACGAAAAGACGGAGGTGTACAGCCGGGAGGAGACCTACTCGAAAACGGAAGTGTACAACCAGAAAGAGGCCGACGCCAAATTCGGCACGCCTTACAGCCTGCCGCCCGCTACGGCAGACCAGCTGGGCGGCGTGAAAGTGGGCGAAGCGCTGGACATCGCCCCGGACGGCACCCTCAGCGCCAAAACGCTCAATGACAAGATCGCTGCCGCCGTGGCGGTAAAGTCGGAGCCCCGGCTGG
>ENA-ORUI01000376-ORUI01000376.1-human-gut-metagenome-genome-assembly--contig:-NODE-376-length-57934-cov-4.460703_pt1 | contig 57934 bp, 50 predicted proteins | sample MGYA00242078_ERZ509205 | MGnify/ENA primary metagenome ERZ509205 (study PRJEB26280, sample SAMEA2338828) | human gut metagenome | biome: human gut; feature: human-associated habitat; material: faeces... | reverse complement strand
TGAATATGGAACTTGTTTCTGAATTTCTGGATTGGTTAGAAACATCCCGCCATATCGCAGTTACAACAAGAAACCAGAGGCTTGCCGCTATAAAGGCCTTTGCTCATTTTGTACAGTACAGGTTTCCGGAAAACATGGAAAACTGCGTCGACATTATTAACCTGCGACCCAAGAAACATGAAAAGCCGTTGATACCATTTTTAACGGAGGACGATCTGTCTGTTCTGTTGGCTCAACCGGATGCATCTACCAGACAGGGATTGCGTGATTTGGCGCTTCTTGCACTACTGTATGACTCAGGTGCGCGAGTGCAAGAATTGGTGGATCTTAAGCTGAAAGATATTCGGCTAACGCACCCTGCCATGGTTGTTTTAACCGGAAAAGGACGAAAATCTCGTCAGGTTCCTCTGATGAAGGACACTTGTAAACTGATGGACAGGTATATCCGCGCCTTTCATCCCGGTTCTCAGTCTCAACTGATTCCGCTATTCTATAATGCAGAAAAGCAGGCATTATCTCGCTATGGAGTCACCTATATCCTGAAGAAGTATGCAGCAAAGGCATCTCCGGTACTTGAACCGCAGAAGATATCCCCTCATGTATTACGCCACACCAAAGCCATGCACTTGCTGCGAGCTGGTGTTAACATGATTTATATCCGGGATTTTCTTGGACATGCAGACATCTCTACAACAGAGGTTTACGCTCGTATTGATGCAGAGATGAAGCGAAAAGTGTTTGAGGAGAAAGTACCAAATTACACACCCAATACTACAATGCCTTGGGAGGAGGATGAAGATTTATTGCAATGGTTAACACAATTCGGAAAGAGAACTTTCTGATTATGTGTAGTAAAATATGGTTAAACGCCCGGAATTCCGGGCGTTTTGTTCGATTACTACACATTTCCAGGAACTACGCATTACAGACCAAAACCGTTCTGTCCCCATGGGGATACACACATTCGATAAGCCCTCCCACCGCTTCCTGAAGATCCTCCAGCTTGGAGCCTATCTCCTTTTCCACGGCAGGCTTTCCCGGCTCCACATACACAACCTGGTATCCGCTCACTCCTGATCCCTCCCCATTGTTTTGTCATGGCTCTGCGCCCACAGGACAGAGAGATGTACCAAAGCGCTGTACCGCTGCTTTTCATCCAGGCTTTCCAGGAAGGCGATAAGGGAAGCGTCCCGCCCGGAGCCAGGCGGAATCTTCTCCTTTCCCCGCAGCGCCTCCCGGCGAACCAACACGCTGTCATCCTCCATGAGCTGGAAGGACACCACATCATCCGGCAGGAATCCTACCGCCTGCCGGATGGCGTAGGGAATGGTAATCCTCCCCTCATTGCCAATAATCCGATATATCTTCATCTCTGGCACCCCTCACAGCAGGCATGGGGACACCGCTGGTGGAATGTACTTTCTTCCTCGTCCACTGGCTCGATGATGATCCGTCCCCGGGAAACGCTCATCTGGATGGTGGAATACAGGTCGATGCCCACTTCCTCCAGCAGGTCTGCCGGAATGGCCATCAGGACACTCTCTACGACTTCGTTGTTCGATTTCTGCATGGTATTATTCGCTCCTTTAAGATTTGTTCATTGTCGATGGGTTGACCCAGCATCTCCGTCATGCTCATCTGCTCCGGCTGCTCCCGCTCCCGTTCCAGCAGATCGTAGTTGCCGATCAGCAGCTCTCCGAACTGGCTTCCGGGGTGGGTGCGCTGTGCCATGGAGTGGATGCGCTTGAATTCCAGAATATAGTAGTCTTTGAACAGCTCCCGAACCTCCGGGAAGTCCGATTGGGAAACCAGCCACTTGCCCTTGCAGTTTGCCAGGGTGTCCCGCAGGAGAACATGCTGCGCCCAGCCGAATTCCGTCTCGTACACATACTCGCTCTTATAATACGGCGGGTCTAAGTAGAAGAAGACGTCCTCCCGGTCATAATGGGGAATCAGGGTTTCAAAGCTCTGATTTTCCACGATGACATTGGAAAGGCGGTCCGAGGTTTCTTCCAGCTGCCGGAAGGTTGTCCGAACGCTGAAGGGCTGACAGGCAAAGCTCCTGCCGGAACTGGCATAGCTGTTGCGCATGCGCTTGAAAAAGGCTGCCGCCTGGAGGACTTCTTTGTAGTCCGCCCGGTCGTGCAGTGCCTTTTTCATCTGCTCTGCCCACTGTTGCATGGGAAGCAGATTGTCAAGGATCACATCCTGCATGGGAAGAAAGAGGGCGGGATCCCTCCTGCCTGTGTGGAATTTGAGCCATTCCCCGAACTCCGTCCGGGAGTTCAGGGGCAACAGTCCCAGCTCCAGCAGGAATTCCGCGGGCCGATCCCGGACACAGCGAAACAGGTTCACCAGTTCATCGTCCAGGTCATTGTAGACCTCGAACTTGTCCTTCGGCTTTCCCAGCAGCACGGCTCCGGAGCCGCCAAAGACTTCTATATAGCGGTTGTATTCCGTAGGGAATACGGAGAGAATAATCGGCAGCAGATTGGATTTGTTGCCGATGCGGGTAAATGGTGTTCGAATAGGTTATCCGCCTCCATTCATGATGGAAACGGCCGGTACAGTGCCTGCGGTCAGGCAGCTGTATCGGCCATTCAGGTTAATTCCGGCCATTTTCATTACAGAAATGGAGCGGCGCCTATCCTTAAAAGCACGTCGGTTTTTCAAATGCATCACCTCCTTTCAAGGGAAACCTCAGTCTTGCTCGATTTTGTCCCGTTTTATTGGACTTATTCTATGGTAATATTGATTCGGTCATTGGCGGAACAAGGTTTCCGAAAAAGTCAAGACTTGTTCTTCCACTTATTTCATGGTATCATTTCACCCAATGCGTACAGAAAAAGGAGAGATTCAAAATGAGCACGACTTCCATTCCCGTCTGTCATACCCGGCAGGAGCTTCATCGTCAAGAGGATGCCGTCTTTAACAGCATCCCCGGCATGGACATGCTCCGCAGCGCATCCCCCGAAAGCATCCCGGAACTGGAAGTACAATACCCGGATGCGGCTTTTGCCCTGATGATCGCCGGAAACCTCTTTGTTGGTGACCGGGAGCAGAACGAAATCCACCAGAAGGCATACACCACCATTCTGAACGGTGAGTCCATCACCGGAGTGCGGTTCAAATATGACTATGATCTGGAATCCTATCTGCTGAGGCACATGTGGGACTGACTCTTTCCATAGAACGCAAAAAAGCCATTATGGTTATCCATTTCGGATTCCATAATGGCCTACTGCATTTCCATATCCATATTTTCTGTTTGTTCAACTGATGTGATGTTCACATAATCCCCGATGATACGCAGGGCAGAATCATAGCTCTGGCACTGGGTGATTCTGTTGAACATCTCCGTAGCCTGCTGCTCCATGCCATGCTCCCGCAGGGTCTGACCGGCAATCCCCAGCAAGTTATAGATATTGCCATCTCTCCCTATGAGAGGACAGTCCGGTTTGACTATTCTCTGTTCTTGCTCTTGGAGAAAGCCCCCAAGCCGGTTCGGAACATAGTCAGACAGCCAGGTGCCCCCAAAGTGAGGATGGGTTTGCAGTCGCCACATGGCAAGTCTTCCCATCTCAATCACCATCCCCTCCTTGAAGGGAAACACTAGACACGTCACCCCATCATGCTGGAAGGTATAGGCTTCCTCGAATCTGGTGCCCTTTTTGAGGATGCCTTCATCGGTAAGAATCTGGTTGATTCCATCCAGCCATTCCTGGGGATCGCCGCCGCAGCCTTGGAGGATGAGGCCCTCCTGATTGCCCATCCGGCGGAGCTGCTCTTTGGAAATCTTCTGAATACTCACAGCTTCATCTCCCCCATTGTCATAGACTGTTCCTGAGTAATTTCCTGCTGGGTCAGTTTCCGGAAGCTGTCCACACCGGGAATCAGCGATAGGCTGCGCCCATTGTCCCAGGCAACTCCGACCTGCCCGGCATCGTCCACATACCGAACAGAACCCCGCGTTCCGGATTCTACAGGGGCATATGGGTCATTCATGCTGTTCAACACAATTCGTGTGCCGGGTGGATAACAGCTCCGAGTGAATTCCACCTGACCGCGGCTGGGAAATAGCATATTCATTTGGGTTCCTCCTTTTCAGATAGCTTCATCAATCGCGTGCGCATACATTCTCCGTCCTCACCCTGGCACAGAAAACCATGCCCGGGAAAGGGGCATCCCTCGCACAGTTGGGATGCAGTACAGACGGGCTTCTCAGTCTGTGCGGGAGGCCCTGTGTGGGAACGGTATTCCGGTCTGGTTCTGTTTGACTTGGGATTTGCTTGGTTTGGATTCTTCACTTTTGACCTCCATTTCCTCCGGCACCCTTTTTCAGGCACGGAATAATTGTGTGAGAAAACGAAAAAAGCCGTCCTCCCTGAAACAGGAGAACGGCCTGGAATCGGGGGCTGACAGCCAGCGCCCTTTTTCAAAACAAAAAAGCCGGGATTCTTGGGGCTTCCGCGCCCCAAAAATCCCGGCTGATTCACATATGATAATTTTCTGAAAACTCTATAAATATTCAGCGCCCTTTTTGAATTTTCCGAGGAAATCAAAAAGGGCACAGCTTGATTTCTCGTAAAAGGGGGCTTTGACCCCCTCTAAAAAGGCCAATATCTATAGTGGGTACTCTACATTGCGGAAAATATCTATGAAAACGAATAAAATCGTGTTCACATTTTACCCTTAAATTTCGAACTTTCCGTTTCACAATTTGTGCCAATACAAGAAAATACCCACCTTAAATTCAACATTTCTTAGTTGATATCTAAAGTGGGTATTAACTATGGCTCCCCCTGTTGGACTTGAACCAACGACACACGGATTAACAGTCCGTCGCTCTACCGACTGAGCTATCGGGGAATCAAGACTGCAAATTTTACGGAAGCCCGTTTAGAGTGTCAAATTTTCAAAATAATACAAATGTTACTAAATGTAAAATCAGAAAAATCAAATTGTTGAAAATTCTCTCTGCAGCGGTAAGGTGCACCGTAGAATTGCATTTCAACAGATTGTTCCGCCTTTTGCAGCATCAATGCCGACTTACGCCTACCCCAATTCGCCTTTTGTGCTTCATGCTCCATTCCCGCCTGCCGGCGACCAGCCGGCCGCGATTGATGCGCTCTGCGCAGGCATTGAAAACGGTTTGATGAATCAGACGCTTCTCGGCGTGACGGGGTCGGGCAAAACCTTCACGATGGCCAACATCATTGCCCGTGAGGGTGTACCGGCCATCATCTTTGCGCCCAATAAGACGCTGGCCGCGCAGACCTATTCCGAGATGCGCGACTTCTTTCCTGAAAACGCAGTGGAGTATTTCGTTTCCTACTACGACTTCTATCAGCCGGAGGCCTACGTTCCAGCACGCGACCTCTTCATTGAAAAAGATGCCGCGGTGAACGACCATATTGAGCAGATGCGTTTGGCGGCAACGAAGTCAATCCTCGAGCGCAGAGATACGATTATTGTGGCAACCGTGTCGGCTATTTACGGCATTGGTTCGCCCGAAAGCTACACGACCATGCGCATGATCCTGCGTCAGGGGGATCGTCGCTCACAGCGCCAGCTGATCAACCAGCTCGTGAAGATTCAATATAAGCGCAGCGATATGGAGTTCAATCGCGGTACTTTCCGCGTGCGGGGCGACACCATTGACATTTTTCCGGCTGAACATGCAGAAACTGCCGTACGGGTTGAACTTTTTGACGATGAAGTGGATACCGTTTCGCTTTTTGATCCGCTCACGGGCAAAGTGGTGCAGAAAGTGCAGCGTTTTGTCGTCTATCCGGCGAGCCACTACGTTACGCCGCGCGACGAAATCGTGCGGGCTATCACATCGATCAAGGCCGAGCTGAAGGTGCGCGAGGCTGAGCTCTTAAAGGACAATCTCCTCGTAGAAGCGCAGCGCTTGGAGCAGCGCACCAATTTCGATCTGGAAATGCTCGATCAGGTGGGGTTCTGCAAAGGAATCGAAAACTATTCCCGCCACCTGACTGGGCTTGCCCCCGGGGCCGCGCCGCCCTGCCTCATTGACTATCTGCCCGCTGATGCGCTGATGTTCTTTGATGAAAGCCACGTGATGATGGGACAGCTCGGCGGCATGTACCGCGGTGACCGTGCGCGAAAGGAAACGCTGGTTCGCTACGGGTTCAGACTGCCCTCGGCGCTCGACAACCGGCCGCTGAGGTTTGATGAGTTCGAGGCCAAAATGCGTCAGTCGATTTTCGTGTCGGCAACGCCGGCGGAATACGAACTCGAACGCTGTCAGGGGGAGGTGGTCGAGCAGGTCGTGCGTCCGACAGGCCTGGTTGATCCGGCGGTTGAAGTCCGGCCGGCAACGACACAGGTGGACGATCTTTTGTCTGAAATTTCTGAAACGGTAAAGCAGGGCGAACGCGTGCTGGTGACGACGCTCACCAAGAAAATGGCGGAAGATTTGACTGACTTTCTGTCCGAAGAAGGCGTGAAGGTGAGGTATCTCCACTCGGATATCGACACGGTCGAGCGTGTGGAGATTATCCGGGATCTCCGAGCAGGCAAATTCGACGTTCTTGTCGGCATTAACTTGCTGCGCGAAGGTCTCGACATTCCGGAAGTTTCACTGGTGGCTATTCTCGATGCTGACAAAGAAGGGTTCCTGCGTTCGACTCGCTCGCTGATCCAGACAATCGGTCGTGCTGCGCGTAATCTGCATGGCCGTGCCATCCTCTACGGCGACAAAATGACCGATTCGATGAAGGCAGCGCTAAACGAAACCAATCGCCGCCGGCAAAAGCAGGAAGACTTTAATCGTGAGCACGGCATTGTGCCCCAGGGCGTAAAGAAGGCGGTGCGAGAAATCATCGACGGGGTTTATCGCGGTCCAGATGTGGCGCCGGAGTCGTCGGCGTCCGACGCGCTGCCGATGGACGAAAAAACGTTGTCAAAACGTCTCCGCGAGCTCGAAGAAGAAATGATGAGTTATGCCAAGAATCTGGATTTCGAAAAGGCTGCACGCGTACGTGAAGAGCTGATGGCATTGAGAAAACAAGCTTTCGGTGCTTCGGCTCCAGCCTGAACTTCTCACAATTGAGTCTATGAATTTTCAGCAAGCTAGCGTAGGATAATGCACCGTGGGGAGAACCTTGCCCTGCGCAGACCTTCGCCCGATTTTGGGATTTTGGTGAACGGACAACAAAATGAACAACAACCAAGCGATCAAAATTCTTTTTGTCTGCACGGGAAATGTTTGCCGCAGCCCAATGGCTGCAGCCATCTTCGCCAAGAAGGCGAAAGAGGCAGGTTTTGAAGACGTTATGCTCAGCGACAGCGCCGGCACGAGCGATGCTCATGAAGGCGAACCTTGTGACGCCCGCGCCGTGCTCACCTGCCGCCGCCGAGATGTGCAGCTCGCCGGACACCGTGCTCGCCAGATTGAAGCGAGCGACTTCGAAAAGTTCGATTTAATTTTGGCCATGGACTGGGAAGTGCTGACTGAACTTCAGCAGCGAGCTCCCGCCGCCATGCGCCACAAGATTCAGCTCCTCATGCGCTACGCCAATGACATTGACGAAGCGATTGTGCCCGATCCCTACTATGGCCTGAACGAAGGATTTACGCGCGTTTACGAATACTGCTCGGATGCGTGTGAGGGGATCATCGAAAACTTTGAAAAGAAGGCCAAGCAGCTCCTTGCTGCCCGTGCCGCATCTTCTGCGGCAAACGCTCAGGCCTCCTGAAGGCCGTATTGCAAAATACCTCCCCATTACGGCCTGTAAATCTCAATCTAACAGTGTAAGTCAGAATAAACTCAAGCACTAACCCTAATTTCTGACTTGATCACTCAGGATTGTTGGCGTAGAATCCGCTCACAAAATTGACAAGAACAGTCAGGATTGAGCGGCTGACCTGCCTCCCTAGCGAGAATCGTCAGCCATCTGTTCGATGGGAGACGAAGTTGAAGCTGACGACTAAAGGCCGTTTTGCCGTTACCGCCATGGTCGACATCGCCATGCGTGCTCGTGAAAGCGATGCGCCGGTGCCGATTGCGCAGGTTGCGGAACGCCAGAAGATTTCGCTCGCGTATCTCGAGCAAATCTTTTGCCGACTGCGCCGTGCCGGGCTCGTTGAGAGTACGCGCGGACCGGCAGGCGGTTACAAGCTTTCCGAGCCTGCTTCTCAAATCACCATCGATCGCATTGTTTTGGCTGTAGACGAGAACATGGACACAACGCAGTGCCGCGGTGAAGGTACCTGCCTCGGCGGGGCCGCCTGCCTCACGCATCACCTCTGGGAAGAGCTCAATTCCGTTATTGAAAGCTTCTTGGCGAGCCGTTCGCTCGAATGTCTCATTGAGGAGCATGAGGCGCGTGAAGCCGCAGAGGCTGACAGCAGCGCTTCCGTGAGTATTCCCGCTGTCATTCCCGTGCGCAAAAGCGCTTGAACCCGATTTCCCCTTGCATACTTTGGACTTTCAGTCATGAAGCTTCCGATTTACCTCGACTACTCCGCTACGACGCCGTGCGATCCCCGCGTGGTCGAAAAGCTCGTTCCTTATCTGCACGATCATTTTGGGAACCCCGCCTCCCACAGCCACAGCTACGGCTGGGAAGCCGAGAAGGCCGTTGAAGAAGGCCGCACGCAGATTGCTGCGCTGATCGGCGCGGACCCGCGCGAAATCGTATTCACGTCCGGCGCGACGGAAGCTGACAATCTGGCGATCAAGGGTGCGGCGCACTTCTATCGCGACAAGGGCAAGCACCTTATTACGGTCAAGACCGAACACAAGGCCGTGCTCGACAGCATGCGCCACCTCGAAAGCGAAGGCTACGAAGTGACGTATCTTGACGTTGACGAAGAAGGCATGATTCGCTGGGATGACTTGGTCAATGCCATTCGCCCGGACACCACGCTTATCTCGGTCATGGCGGTGAATAACGAAATCGGCGTCATTCAGGATATTGCCCGTATTGGCGAGCTCTGCCGCGAGCGCGGCATTGTCTTTCACTGCGACGCTACGCAGGCTGCCGGCAAGATCGATCTCAATGTTGACCATCTGAAGGTCGATTTGATGAGTCTTTCTGCACACAAGGTCTACGGCCCCAAAGGCATTGGCGCACTCTACGTTCGCCGCAAGCCGCGTGTGCGCATTGAGTGCCAGATGCACGGCGGCGGACACGAACGCGGCATGCGTTCGGGGACCCTGCCCACGCACCAGATCGTCGGCATGGGCGAAGCTTATCGCCTTGCCCGCGAAGAAATGGCTACTGAAGTGCCGCGCATCAAGCGCCTTCGCGATCGTCTCTGGGAAGGCATTCAGAAGAATATTTCGGATGTCTACCTCAACGGTTCCTGGGAGCACCGCGTCTGCTTCAACCTCAACGTGAGCTTTGCGTTCATTGAGGGGGAAAGCCTCATGATGGCGGTGAAGGATCTGGCCGTCTCATCGGGGTCGGCCTGCACGTCTGCGTCGCTCGAGCCCTCCTACGTGCTCCGCGCGCTCGGCCGCGATGCGGAACTTGCGCACTCGTCGATTCGCTTCACGCTTGGACGCTTCACGACGGAAGAAGAAATTGACTACGCCGTTAAGTGCCTCACCAAGGCCGTGAAGGATCTTCGCGAAAAGAGCCCTCTCTGGGAAATGCACCAGAACGGCGAGGACATCTCGAAGGTCGAGTGGGCCGCGCACTAATTTCAGTGGTTCAGAACATTAATTCAACATTGATGAAGACCCCCTCCCGGGAGCAAAGGCTCCCGGTACCGTCTTCCGGAGAAAGAGAATGGCCTACAGCGAAAAACTGATTGACCACTTCGAACACCCCCGCAACGTCGGCACGCTCGACAAGAACGCACAGGACGTCGGTACGGGCATGGTGGGCGCACCCGCCTGCGGCGACGTTATGCGTCTGCAGATCAAAGTCAATCCTGAAGGCGTCATTGAGGACGCGAAGTTTAAGACCTATGGCTGCGGCTCAGCCATTGCGAGCTCTTCACTCGTCAGTGAATGGGTCAAGGGCAAGACGCTCGAAGAGGCCGGCAAGATTACCAACGCTCAGATCGCCGACGAGCTTGCGCTGCCGCCCGTGAAGATCCACTGTTCAATTCTGGCCGAGGATGCCGTCAAGGCCGCCATCGCCGACTACCGCGCCAAGCAGCATCCCGCTGAGCAGGATGCCAAGAAGGAATAATCATCATGTCCGTTACGCTTACTGAAGCCGCTGCCAAGCACGTGCAAAAGTATCTGGCCCGCCGAGGCAAAGGCGTTGGCCTGCGCTTGGGCGTCAAAACCTCCGGCTGTTCCGGCATGGCTTATAAGCTCGAGTTTGCTGATCAGGTCGAACCCGACGATAAAGTTTGGGAAAGTTTCGGCGTGAAGGTGCTCGTTGACGAAAAGAGTCTGCCGTATCTCGACGGCACCGAGCTCGACTACACGCGTGAAGGTCTGCAGGAAGGCTTCAAGTTCCACAATCCTAATGAGAAGAGCCGCTGCGGCTGCGGCGAGTCCTTCCAGATCTGAGGGCTGATCGGTCATGGCTCAGATGACGCCTTTTGAACTCTTCGGCCTCAAGCCCGCCTTCAAAGTGGATTTGGAGGCGCTGCACGCCGCACACGAACGGGCCATCCTGCAGGTGCATCCGGACCGTTTCGCAGATCGTCCCGCTGCCGAGCGCCGTGTGGCAGAACAATGGGCTTCGCGCATCAATGAGGCCTATGCGGTGCTCAAAGATCCGGTGAAGCGTGCCGTCTGGCTCTGTGAGGCGGCCGGCCGCAGTGTCGGCGCAGAAACGAACACGCGCATGCCGACGGACTTCCTGATGCAGCAGATGGCTTGGCGGGAAGCCATGGATGATGCTTGCGGCGATGATGAGAAGAACGCAGTTCGCGATGAAGCGCGAGGCGCTGCCGACAAAGTGCTCGAAGCGCTCAGCAGTGCGATCGACGAAACGCATGACTGGGACAAGGCCGTTGATCTCACCCGCCGACTGATGTTCATTGAACGTTTTCTTGAGCAAAACGCTGATTAACCCTTTCCATTTATTCGCTTGACCAAGGCGCACGCATCGGAAGAAATCGCCGGGCGCGCGCCTTCGCCCACATAAGAAGAGATAGAAAACATGGCCCTCTTTCAAATCGCCGAGCCGGGACTTTCTGCTGCGCCGCATGAGCATCGCCTTGCTGTCGGCATTGATCTCGGCACCACGAATTCGCTTGCTGCGACCGTAAAGAGCGGTGAACCTGTTGTGCTTGCCGACGAGGCCGGCCGCCAGCTCCTGCCTTCTGTCGTGCGCTACCTGAAGGATGGGTCGGTTGAAACGGGGTGGGATGCGCTTGCTCATGCCGAGAGCGATCCGCGCAACACCGTCTATTCGGCCAAGCGCCTGCTCGCGCGAGGCCGCAGCGAACTCAAAACGCTGCCCGTGCTGCCCTACGAAATCGTTGATGCGCCCGGAGGCGTGGCGATCCGTACGGTTCAGGGGGACAAAAGTCCGGTAGAAGTGAGCGCTGAGATTTTGAAGACGCTTGCCAAGCGTGCAGAAACGCAGCTCGGCGGTGAACTGACCGGCGCTGTGATCACCGTGCCTGCTTATTTTGATGACGCTCAGCGTCAGGCGACAAAGGATGCGGCACGACTGGCGAACCTTTCCGTTCTGCGTCTTTTAAACGAACCTACGGCGGCGGCGTTGGCCTATGGGCTCGACAACGGTGCAGAGGGCGTCTATTTGGTCTATGACCTGGGCGGCGGCACCTTTGACGTCTCTCTCCTCAAGCTTTCGCGCGGCGTTTTCGAAGTGCTCGGCACGGGCGGCAACGCGGCGCTGGGGGGCGATGACTTTGATCATGCGGTGGTTGACTGGGCGGTGTCGCAGCTCGGCAGCGTTGAACTTACCGCAGAAGATCGCCGCCAGCTGCTTGACCGCGCGAAGGCGGCGAAGGAAGCGCTCACGGATGCGCCGGAGACGGTTCTTAAACTTGAACTCTCTTCGGGTACCCATGCCTTTACGCTCACTCGTGTGATCTTTGATCAGCTCACAAAGTCGCTCGTGGATGAAACGCTTGAAGCTGTTGCCAATGTTTTGCGCGATGCGAAGCTCGAAAAAGATCAGATTAAAGGCGTGGTGCTGGTGGGCGGTTCCACCCGCATGCCCTGTGTGCGCCGCGAGGTGGAAGCCTATTTCGGCTTTGCGCCGTTGACGGGCATTGACCCGGACTGCGTGGTAGCCGTCGGCGCCGCAATGCAGGCCAATAAGCTCGCGGGCAACGCCGCCGAAGGCGAGGATTGGCTGCTCCTTGACGTCACGCCCTTGTCGCTCGGCATCGAAACGATGGGCGGACTGGTCGAAAAGATCATTCCCCGCAACAGTCCCATCCCTGTCGCGCGGGCGCAGGATTTCACGACTTTCCGTGACGGTCAGACCGCGATGGCGGTACATGTTGTGCAAGGTGAGCGCGAAGTGGTGGATGCCTGCCGTTCGCTCGCCCGCTTTGAGCTTCGCGGCATTCCTCCGATGGCAGCTGGGGCAGCCCGCATCCGCGTGACCTTTCAAGTGGATGCCGACGGTCTCTTGTCCGTGTCTGCACGAGAAATGACGAGCGGCGTAGAGGCTTCCATTGTCGTGAAGCCTTCGTACGGCCTCACCGACGAAGAAATTGTGCGCATGCTCCAGGAAGGCAATTCGAGTGCCGAAGCCGATATGCAGGCTCGCAAACTCCGTGAAGAGCAGGTGGAAGCCAAGCGCCTTCTCGAAAGCACCGCCAGCGCGCTTACGCAGGACGGCGATCTCTTGTCGCCTGAAGAGCAGTCTGAAATTGATCGGCTCGCTCGAGCGGTCGGCTCTGCCATTAACGGCACGGATGCCGACGTGATTCATAAAGCCGTGGAGGCTTTGTCAAAGGGCACTGAAGCTTTTGCTGAGCGCCGTATGGATCGCTCCATTCGCGCTGCATTGGCCGGCCGCAGCGTCAATGACGCGTTGTTTGATGAAAAGCCCTCCGGTTCCTGATATTTCCAATTGAATTTTTCTTGATCCCAGAGAAACGATAAATGCCAAAGATCACTGTTCTCCCCAACGCTGAGCTCTGCCCGGAAGGCAAGACCTTTGAAGCTGAAACCGGCGCCAACCTTGCCAGGGCGCTGCTTGCCAACGGCGTGAAGATTCAGCATGCCTGTGAATTCAACTGCGCCTGCGCGACCTGTCACGTCATCGTGCGTCAGGGTTTCGACAGCCTTAACGAACCGTCCGACAATGAGCTCGATCATCTCGATACGGCCTACGGTGCATGTGCTGAATCGCGTCTTTCCTGCCAGACCACGGTTGGTACGGAAGACATCACGATTGAGATTCCCAAGTACAACCGCAACATCGTCGGAGAGTAAAGGAGATCGCCATGGAGCTTCACTGGTCTGACGTGCAGCGCATTGCCGAAGAGCTTTACGATGCGGATCCTGATCTCGATCCGCTGACGCTTTCCTTTGTGAAGCTCCACGACATGGTGGTAAAGCTGCCTGACTTTGCCGACGATCCGCAGAAGTCCAACGAGCAAATCCTGGAGGCCATTCTTCAGGCTTGGCTTAACGAGCGGGATTGATTTCGTTTGATCTGCCGATTAGACGTCTCTGCTCAAGGCCGTCCGCTGCAGTCCATGAAGGCTGCCGGTCGGCCTTTCCCGTTTTTGGGCAGACTGAAAACATATTGATCGATGAGGTTTTTTCATGCAGCGCTTCAAGAGCTTTCAGCCCCGGATGGGCACAGCAGCAGGGCTGAGCGTTCTCGTCCTTGGCCTCTGTTTCGGGCAGTCTTGCGCAGCCGCAAAGGAACCGCTCCCTCAGCTGCTCGAACAAAAGCCGGCGGTCAGTGCTTTGGCGATGGATGTGCTTCCCAACCGAATCGTCGTGACGATCAAGGGGGATCCGCGCACATCACGGGGCTTCAGCTGGTTCATGAATGCGGCACCGGACGACCTGAATGTTGAGCTCTCTTCATCGAGTGATTTTGCGCAGATCACCCGCATTCCGGTTCAGACAATGCAGGTGCAAAGCCGCTTTCTGGAACGAACGGCTGACGGGCATTTTCTTTTTCGCTCGGAAAAGGCCGACAGTACCATTCTCGGCTACTTCACTGATGAAGGGCGAAGTGTGAAATGGCGGCCCAAGGACGGCGCCAGAAAACCCGATCACGTTGAGATTGGCGTTTTGACGCGTCCAGAGACGATTTGCCGCGCAGAGGTTTCAAGTCTCAGTCCCGGCACGCTTTGGTATTGGCGCATTGCCGCAAAGGGCAAAGTGCTGAGCCCTGTCGGCAGCTTCAAAACCGCAGCCGATCCGGACAAAACAGACAAAGTTTCCTTTATTCAGGTCTCCGATACGCAAAACGCCTACTACAACGAACATAAGCGCAATGAGGCGGCTTACGGTGCCGATACGCTCTTACAGGCCCTGCGGCACTTTCCGAATACAGATTTTGTACTGCACACCGGTGACTTTGTTGAAACCGGCAGTATTGAGGACGAATGGTTCGACCTTTTCAAGCGTTCAGCACCGATTCTGACGCAGACCACAGTGGCGCCGGTTGCCGGCAATCATGAGGTCTATTCGCTTCAGGACGGCGTGCGGAGCTTTGGAGCGTTTGAGCGGCACTTCAACGTCAATGATGCGCTTTCAGGCGGAGCGGCTCTGACGCGCGGCCTCAAAGAGGATCCCGACGGCGGCGCAACCTATTCGTTTGATTGGGGAAGAGTGCATTTTGCAGTGCTTAATACCAATGACAACCAGCATGCTCAGCATTCAGCATTGAGCCCCGCACAGCTTGAATGGCTCAAAAAGGATGTCCGGACTTCACGAGAGCGCGGTGCACAATGGGTCATTTTGGCGCTGCACAAGGGGATTTATTCAAAGGGCTACCATTCGCTCGAAGATGCTGATATCCGGCGCGTTCGGCAAGCGCTGACAGCGCTGATTGACGACCTTCGGATCGATGTGGTGCTTCAGGGACACGACCATGTCTATTCGCGCACCAAGGCGCTTAAAGTGCGCGACAACGATGACCCAAGCTTCTGGCCGGCCCGAGTGACGCAGCCCGACTTCACCTATGACGCCGATTTTTTCAAGGTTCTGCATGCGCCCAAGGGCGCGGTGTTCGTGACAGCCGACACCGCCGGCACCAAGGCCAATGATGCTGTGGCGGACGGTACTTTGAAGCATTTGGGCAAGGTACGGCCGGCGTTGAAGAGCATGACGGAAAACGAGCTCGAAAGCTACAGTTATCTTTTTGAGACCGGCATGCAGCCGCACCGATCGAGCCGTTTTCATAAAAAACACACTAATTGGCGCGATGCTTCCGAGCAGAGTTTTATTCACTATTGCGTCAAAGGCCGCGTACTCGTGGGCGAGGTCTATGTGGTTTCGGGAAGCTTGGAGAAAGCCGAGCCTCGCCGCGTGCAGATGATTGACCGCTTTACGGTTGAGAAGCCTTGAAGAGAGCCCTTAATCCGCAGCGCTGGGCGTTGCCGCCATGGAAAAGAGGAGAGACGAAGCTGCTTCGTGCATGACCTTGTGTGCTGCAATCAGGTCGAGCACTTCTCGTGCCGAAAAGCGTGCAAAGCGCTCAACTTCATGATCTGCCGCGCAGGGTTCGAAGCCAGCGGGGAGCACCAGATCGTGGGTATAAGAAGCTTCTAACATCCAGCCGCCCGATACGGCCCGAGAAATTAAAAAGCTGCCCAGATATCGAGCATTTTGTGCGTCCGCTGCCAGGAGCGACGCCTCTTCATGCGCTTCGCGCAGCAGCGCTTCAGCGGGCGTTTCGCCCGCGCCCACCATCCCAGCGGCGAGGCCGTCCCACAGGCCGGGGCCGACGCGTTTGGTGCGGCTTCGCTGCCCGAGGATATAAACCGGGTCGAATTCGTCGACGGGATCGCGCAAACGAGCCGAGAGATGAACCGCGCGGGTCAGCGCTCCCAGAGGACGGTAGAGCGCTCGCTCGAGGCGCACTGAGGCTGCCCCTTGTGCAGACTCGGAAAGACTGAAGAGGTCAAGGAGCTCCCCGCGCCATCCCTGAGAAAGGTGGGCGGCCCGCATTGCGATGCCGAAGTCGAGCAAATGTGCCGCATCGAGACGAAGCTCTGTTGGGTGCTTGGTCATGCCGGGCATGCGGCTGATTTTGTCCGCCCATTCGGGAGCCGTTCGGCCGATGAGAACGCCGGTTGACAGGCGAATGGGAATCAGCCCCGGGTGCGCGCAGAGCGCTGCGCTTGACCAGCTGCCGGATGCGTCCGGAAGCACAAAGCCCGCAGTGAGGACTCGCGTGAGTGCCTCGCGGCGGGCTTTGAAGTGAGCCGACCCGAAGGGCCGGCTCGATGAGCTTCCAAACGCAGGGATAAAGGAACCCTGCATCATGGATTACTTCGTGTTTTCCGGGCGCATGTGCGGGAAGAGCAGCACGTCGCGGATCGTCGGAGCGTCGGTGAGCAGCATCATGAAACGGTCAATGCCGATGCCGCAGCCGGCGGTCGGGGGCAGACCGTATTCGAGAGCACGGATGTAGTCGGCATCGTAATACATCGCTTCGTCGTCGCCGTGGCTCTTCTTGTCAGCCTGAGCACGGAAGCGGGCAGCCTGATCGTCCGGATCGTTGAGCTCGGAGAACCCGTTGGCGGTTTCTCGGCCGGCAATGTAAAGCTCAAAACGTTCGGTGATTTCAGGATCGGCGTCGGAAGCGCGGGCGAGCGGCGAGATTTCAACCGGATAGTCAATGATGAAGGTCGGTTCGATCAGCTTGGCTTCGGCGGTTTCTTCAAAAAGCGCCATCTGCAGAGCGCCCAGGCCGGCGTCAACCGGGATCTCACCGCCGAGGCGCTTAAGCTCAGCGCGGATGAAGTCCGGGTTGTTGAGTTCTTCATCGGTGTAGTTCGGAGCGAACTTCTTGATGGCGGCAAGCGGCGTCAGGCGATGGAAAGGTTTGGAGAGATTGATTTCCTGGCCCTGATACTGGAGAACCATCGAACCCGTCGCTTCTTTGGCGACTGTGCGCAGGAGCTCTTCGGTGAAGTCCATCTGATCGCGATACGTCCAATACGTCGCGTAGAACTCCATCATCGTGAATTCGGGGTTATGGCGAATCGACACGCCTTCGTTGCGGAAGTTGCGGTTGATTTCAAAGACGCGTTCAAAACCGCCGACCACGAGGCGCTTCAGATACAGTTCCGGCGCGATTCGCAGGTACATATCCATATCGAGCGCATTGTGGTGCGTGATAAAGGGTTTTGCATTGGCGCCGCCCGGGATCGGGTGGAGCATCGGCGTTTCCACTTCAAGGAAGCGGTGATTGAGCATGAAGGCGCGGATGGCGGCAATGGCCTTCGAGCGGGTGAGGAAGCGGTTGCGCGATTCCTCATTCATGATGAGGTCGACGTAGCGCTGACGGTAGCAAAGCTCCGTGTCCTGCAGGCCCTTGTGCTTATCGGGCAGCGGACGGATGCTCTTGGTCATCAGACGGATTTCTTTCACGCGAATGGCGAGGTCGCCGGCATGGGTGCGGAAAAGCACGCCCTTGGCAGCAACGATGTCGCCCAGGTCGAACGTCTTAAAGGCAGCATAGGCGTCGGAGCCAACTTCATTTTGCTGCACGAAGTACTGCATCGTGCCGGTGAAGTCGCGCACCGTGCAGAAGGAGGCCTTGCCCATGATGCGCTTGAGCATGATGCGGCCTGAGCAGGCAACTTCGGGGGCGGCGGCTTCAAGCTCCTCGGTCGTCATTGCGCCGTATTTGGCCGTAAGGTCGCCGAAGAGATCCGTACGCTTGAAGTCGTTCGGATAAGCGACGCCGGCGGCGCGCAGCGCGGCAAGCTTGGCGCGGCGCTCGGCGATGATATGGTTTTCGTCTTCGGCCGGGGCCTGAACGGTCTGAGGGTTCTGCTGGGCTTGTGCCATTTGATTCCCCTAAAAGTGTTTTGCGGATGTTGGGATCCAACGAGCACTTCGGAAAGGTGCAGTGCAGGGCTTTCCGAAGCGTTGAGTCTGGAATAGGGTAGTTCGGAGCTCGGGGCTTATTCGGCCGCCGGAACGGCATTCACGCCGCCCTTCAAGCTCGCTTCAATGAATTGATCAAGATCACCGTCGAGCACGCCGCCCGTGTTGCCGGTTTCAACGCCGGTACGCAGGTCCTTCACGCGCGACTGATCAAGCACGTAGCTGCGGATCTGGTGACCCCAGCCGATGTCAGACTTCGACTCTTCGAGCTTCGTCTGCGCTTCCATGCGTTTGCGCATTTCCAGCTCATAGAGCTTAGCCTTGAGCTGCTGCATGGCTTTTTCGCGGTTGCGGTGCTGCGAGCGGTCATCCTGACAGATCGTAATGATGCCGGTGGGCTTGTGGTGAATTCGGACGGCTGACTCGGTCTTTTGGATGTGCTGACCGCCTGCGCCCGAAGCACGGAAGACGTCGATGGAAAGATCGGCAGGATTGATTTCAATGTCGATGGAATCATCCACTTCCGGATAGACGTAGACCGAGGTGAAGGAGGTGTGACGGCGCGCATTGGCGTCAAAGGGGCTTTTACGCACCAGACGATGAATGCCGGTCTCGGTGCGCAGCGTGCCGTACGCCCACTCGCCCTCAATAAAGAGCGTGCAGGACTTGATGCCGGCGACTTCACCCGGTGTTTCTTCTTCAAGGGTGACCTTAAAGCCCTTGCGTTCGGCGTAGCGCATATACATGCGTTCGAGCATGCTTGCCCAGTCCTGAGCTTCCGTGCCGCCCGCACCGGACTGAATTTCCAGATAGCAGTTGGCCGAGTCCATCGGCTGGTTGAACATGCGCTTAAATTCGAGCTGAGCAACTTCGTGCTCGATGCGGTCTACATCCTCTCCGATAACTTCGAGGGAATCGAAATCCTCTTCGGCCAGAGAAAGTTCAAAGAGTTCGCCCGCATCGGCGATGCCCTGCGTAAGACGGTTGAAGCTGCCGACGATATCGTCGAGCATCTTCTTTTCTTTGCTTACTTCCTGGGCGTGTTTGGGATCATTCCAGAGGTCCGGGTTCTCAATTTCCCGATTTACTTCTTCGAGGCGCCGAGCTTTGCGGTCGACGTCAAAGATACCCCCGAAGTTCATTGAGCCGACGGGTAAGATCGTCGATCGAGGCTTCAATTTGGTTGATGCGTTCAGCTTCCATTTCTGACCTATGCGGATAGAGCGTATTCGTTGTATTAAAAGTGCGTCGGGCTTCGAGAATTTTTGAAGCACAAAATCACCGACGTGCCCTGAAAATACAGGGAAACGAAAATTATAGACGGCTTCGGGACGCCGCATGTGCTGCTGAGCGTCCCGAATCATAGGAAAAAGCGGCGGAATTTCCGCTGACGGCTTATTCGGCCGCCTCCACCACCAGCTGCACGGTTCGGCGGCCGCGGAATTCATTGACTGACGGCCGGTAGGCAATCCTGGTGAGCGACGCTAAAGGTTCTTTGCGGCGGAAAAAGATGGCGTCAAAACGCGAGCCGCCGAGCTCGAGCATCATTTTGAGATGCGTGCCCTTGAGAAGCGTCTGTGAGAGCACGTGAACCTCGTTGGCAAAGAGCGGGGCTTCAAAACCCTGTCCCCAGATTTGTTCATCGATTTCCTGACAGAGCGCTTCGGTAATCTCGTCGGGCGCGAGTCCGCCGTCGGTGAGCACAACACGCTCAAAAACGGAGGCATCGCATCGGCTGCGGATGACTTCCTCAAACGCCGCCTGAAAATCCTTGAACCCTTCGGGTTTGATGGAAAGTCCGGCCGCCATGGCATGGCCTCCGAAGCGAAGTACGACGCCGGGCAGTGCTTTGGCGGTCAAGTCGAGTGCATCACGCAGATGTATGCCGGGAATGGAACGGCCCGAACCTTTGAGTTCTCCGTTTTCCGTCGGCGCAAACGCGATGACTGGACGGTGGATGCGCTCCTTCAGGCGCGCTGCCACCAATCCCACAACACCCTCATTGAAAGAGGGGTTGAAAATCGTAAAAGTGGCGTGATGATCCAAGTCAATATTGGATAAAGCGGCCTCAGCCAACTGCTGCATCTCGCTTTCAAGTTCGCGGCGTTCGGTGTTGATGGAGTTGAGGCTCTCGGCAAAGGCAAGGGCCGCGGCAGGATCGTCCGACAAGAGACATTCGATGCCGTTTTCCATGGTTCCGAGACGGCCGGCGGCATTGATGCGCGGCGCAACGGCAAAGCCGAAGTCGCGTACCCCCGCAGTACGAATATCGCGTCCGGCAATGGCAAACAGGGCTTCGAGCCCCGCATGCGTACGGCCGCAGCGAATGCGGCGAATGCCTTGCGAAACCAGAATACGGTTGTTTTTGTCGAGCTTGACGACGTCAGCCACTGTTCCAAGGGCCACAAAGTCGACAAGCGCATCCAGACGCGGCTGAGTCTTAGCGTCAAAGACGCCGCGTTCGCGAAGGAGCGAACGCAGGGCGAGCAGCACATAGTAGATGACGCCGACGCCTGCGAGATTTTTCGACGGGAAGGTCGAGCCCGTTAAATTGGGGTTGACGATCGCCTGTGCCCGCGGCAGTTCAGCGCCCGGCAGGTGGTGGTCTGTAATGATGACGTCGATGCCGAGCTCCCGAGCGCGGTCAACGGCCGCTGCTGACGAGATGCCGTTGTCAACCGTGACGATGAGATCCGGCTTGGGGGTTCTGGCAGCAACAATATCGACGACGTTGGGCGTGAGCCCGTAGCCGTGGAGCACGCGGTCCGGCACGAAGTAGTTTGCGGTGATGCCGAGCATGCGCAGACCCCGGATACCGACGGCACATGCCGTAGCGCCGTCGCAGTCGTAGTCGGCGACGATGGTGACGGCTTGATGCCGCTCGCGAGCGAGTGCAAGCCGTTCGGCTGCTTCACGCGTACCTTCGAGCATGGCGGGCGGCAGCATGCCGGCCCATTCCTGCTCTAAATCGGAGGGCACCTGAATGCCGCGGGCGGCAAGCGCCCGCGCAATGGGCGGCAGAAAACCCGAAAGGGCCAGACGATCGGCGGCATGCTGATCGTAAGGACGGGAGAGAATGCGCGTCATGGAACCTCTCCCGCAAAGTTGTCAATGAACCAGCTCTCGAGCGGGAGCACCGACCGTTTGAAGCGTTTGAGCGGATTGAAGCTCTTGGGCGTCGGCAAAAGCGTAGCGGCGCCGGCATTGCCAAAGAGCACGAAAACAGCGTTGTCAATGCCGGCGGCTTTTTCGCGGCTGCGCCAACGTGCGAGTTCGCCGAGTGCCGTGGGGAGCACTTCCCGCCAGGCGCTCCAGTCACTGCGGCGCCAGGGATCGAGAAGATGCTCAATAACGACGATGCGCTCGCCGATCGGTGCGTCAACGAACGCTTTCCCCCACCGTTCCTGTTCGCGTTCGCCACTGCGAACGGGCATGAGCGCGGTGCGGGGAATACCGGCTGCAGCTGCCCAGGCTCGGACGACTGGATCATCACAGGCTACAGCACGGTAGGTCGAGGGCGGGAAAATGGGAGTGTATGCTCCGCCGCCCGAAAGCCAAAAGCCCTCAATCGAAGGCAGTTTGCCCGCAGCCGTTTGAACGGCAGCGGTGAATGCCTCAAGCAGATTTTCTGCTTCAGGCTTATCACTGCCCGTCATGCAGGCGGCGAGGCTCGCTCCTGCACCGACGCAGTCCGCCAGATCTCTAAACGGTGCGGCTGAGAATGCCCAGGGCTTGCGGCGGCAGAGAAAGAGAGTCGTTCCAGAAATCATCAGACGCATGCCGGCGTGTGCTGCGATAGGATCAAGCGCACAAGCAGCCGCGGGCATCTCAGACTCATGAAGCTCGACGGCTTCGAGCTGTCCCAGCGAATTTCGCTGCCAGGGCGTGAGCTTCCAGAATTCCTGGTCGAGCACGGGACCGCCCGAAGCAATCCATTCGTAAGGGGCGGTGATCGGCGCGCCGGACCGGTGCGTGAGCACCTTCCAGAGCCAGGCCTGATGGGGTGAGCGATCGTGGAGCGGTTCAGCGAGGCGCTGCAGACCAGGCGGCTCACGGCCGGTCCCGAGTGCAGTCCACGCCTCAAGCGAGGCGGGGTCGGACTTTGCAAGCACGGCCGCAGTCTCGCGGGCGGCGGCCTCAGGGAGCCGGGCGCCGGGCAGGAGATAAAAGCAAGTTGTCATAGTGCCCGTGATTGTAGCCTTGGGGACTGCAGGTGCTTCGTCTTCATTGAGGAGTGTTGGTGTCTTCTAACATTCTTCTGTCGACCGTTTCGATCTTTTGCTGCGGCGCGGGGGAAGCATCCTGCGCCGTTAGAATGCAGTTTTTGTCGAACGCACGCTTTCGTCATGCCGGATGCAAAACGAAAGGGTGTTCGAAGCGTTGAATTATTCCGCCTCAAGAGCGATTTCCAAGAGCACGATGCAGACGCCATTTGAATTCATGATCGGCCTCACCTACACCCGGCGCGGGAGGCGAGGCCGACGCAAAGACGGCTTCATGTCCTTTATCTCAGGCATGTCGGTGGCGTCCATCGCGCTTGGCGTTGCCGCGCTCATCATCGTGCTCTCGGTGATGAACGGCTTCCAAAAGGAAGTGCGCGACCGCATGCTTTCCGTGATTCCTCACGTTGAGATCAGGGCGAGCAAAGGTGCACTCACCGACGTGGAAGGCGTCGAAAAGGTACTTCAGGCGCAAAGTGACGTTGTCGCCGTTGCTCCCTTCGTGGAAGGTCAGGGGCTCTTTAGTTCGGGCGCCGTCGTGCGCGGCGCAGTCGTCAAAGGGATTGATCCTGCCAAGGAACCAGGGGTGAGCGAACTTGCGCAAAGCGTTTCCGGCGCAGAGCTTTCTGACCTGAAACCCAAGGCCTTTCAGGTCATTCTCGGCCAGGCGCTGGCGCGGCAGCTGCGCGTGCATATCGGCGACAAAGTGGCGCTGCTTGTGCCCGAAGGGAATATGACGCCGGCGGGACTGATCCCCCGCATGAAACAGCTCACGGTAGCGGGTTACTTTTCGAGCGGGCACTACGAATACGATTCGACTTATGCCTTGGTCAATATTGAGGATGCAGCTGCACTCTATCGTACGGGCGGTCCTCAGGGACTGCGCGTCAAGACGACGGACATGGACCGTGCGCCGCAGATCGCGGCCAAGCTCGTGTCGGTGCTTCCATCCGGACTTTATGCGACGGACTGGTCGCGGCAAAACCGCACGTGGTTCGCAGCCGTGCAGGTCGAAAAACGCATGATGGGGATCATCCTCTTTCTTATTGTTTTGGTCGGCGCTTTCGGGCTCGTTTCCACATTGGTGATGACCGTGAAGGAAAAGCAGTCTGACATCGCGATTCTCCGTACGCTCGGCGCTTCGCGTGCTTCCATCATGTCGATTTTCGTGGTGGAAGGCACGATTGTTGGGTTGGTGGGCGTTCTGTCAGGCGTTGCTGCAGGCCTTTTGATTGCCGAAAACGTCGGCGCCATCGTCTCGGCCATCGAGTCGATGCTCGGGGTTGAATTCCTGCCTCAGGAAATTTATTTCATCAGCAGCATGCCGAGCGATCCGCGTATGAGCGACATCGTACCGATTGCGGTGCTCTCTTTCCTGCTTTCTCTGGCCGCCACACTCTATCCGAGCTGGCGGGCTTCGAAGATTCACCCCGCGGAGGCTCTTCGCTATGAATAATGCGCAAAATCATCCGCAGCGTTCCGTTGTTCTGGAAGCAAGTCATGTGGTCAAGAGCTATCGCGAGGGGACGAGTGCGCTGCCGGTGCTTAAAGATGTGAATCTCCGGATTCATGCGGGCGAAGCGGTGGCCGTACTCGGCGCTTCGGGTTCCGGGAAGTCAACGCTCCTGCATGTACTGGGCGGTCTTGACGGTTTGGATGCCGGACGAGTGGCCATTGCCGGCGAGGACCTCGCCGCACTCAAAGAGAGTGAGCTCGATCGTCTGCGCAACCGCTCCCTCGGGTTCGTTTATCAGTTTCACCACCTGCTGCCGGAGTTTTCCGCTTTGGAAAATGCGGCTATGCCGCTTTTCATCCGCCGTCTGCCTAAGCGTGAAGCGTTGTCTCGAGCTCAGCAGGCTTTGGAAGCCGTGGGTTTAGGCGATCGTCTCGAGCATCTGCCTTCGCAGCTTTCGGGCGGCGAACGTCAGCGTACAGCTATTGCGCGTGCATTGGTGACGCAGCCCGCCTGCGTGCTGGCGGATGAGCCGACGGGCAATTTGGATCACGAAACCGCGTCACAGGTCTTCACATCGCTTCTTGAACTGGCGCATACCCAAGGCACGGCTGTCGTAATCGTCACGCATGACCGAGAGCTCGCGCGCCGCTGCGATCGTGCGGTAGAGCTCAAGGGCGGCGTGATTGTGGATGCAGACCGCTTTTAACGGGTTGGTTCCTTATGACCGCTCGCGCCATCAAATTCATTGACACGCACTCGCATCTGCAGGTTGAGCGTCTGGACGGCCATCGTGCTCAATGGCTCGCTCAAGCACGAGAGGCGGGCCTCGAGAATATCCTGCTCTGCGCCGGGGCGCCTGAAGACTGGGAGCGAACGCTCTCTACGGCACACGAGTGGGGCCTGGGGGCGATGCTTGGCATCCATCCGCTTTGGCTTGACTCGACAACGCCCGCAGAGCTCGTCGGGCTGCGTGAGCTGGCCGAGTCTCTGCTCGACGATCCGCATTTCATCGGTCTCGGAGAGGTGGGGCTCGACGGGTTTGAGCCCGGGCTTGATCAGCATAAGGCCGAGCAGGTGTTTCTCGAAGAACTTAAGATCGCCCGCGACCTCGACCTTCCGCTCTCTATTCATGTTCGCCGGACAGCTTCAAAGACGCTCGGACTGCTGCGAAGAGTCTACGGTTCGCCGGGCAAAACGGGGTTTCAGCCCGTGCGCGGCGCCGTCCATGCCTTTAACGGCTCGGATGCTGAACGCGAGGCTTTTTTAGCGTTCGGACTGGTGCTCGGTTTCGGCGGTGCCTGTACCTACGACGGAAGCAAGCGCATTCGCAGGCATTTGTCGGAGCTTGCCGACGGGGCCTGGGTGCTTGAAACCGACGCGCCTGATATGCCGCCGTCGAGTCGACGGGATGCTTTTGCTCTCGGGCACTCAACGCTCGACACACGCCCAGCGGACATCCTGGAAGCCGCCCGTACGGCGGCTCAGCTTCGCGGCACAACGCTTGCCGCAGCAGCCGCGAGTGCTCGGGCTGCTGCGCTTGCGGCGTTTCCAAGGCTCGAGACACTTTTGCGTCTGCCAGAAAGCTTTGGACAGCAGACCGAGTGATATGCGGTCTGATTACGGCGCGTTTTGCGCTGTATCAGATGGAACACAGCTCAATTCCAACCAATGATCGGCGGCCATCGCGATACACTCGATAAAATCTGCCGCCATGCCGGATTCCCTTGGATGGGGTTTCAATTCCGGCATGGACTCATCCCAATCCCCATACAGCAAAGCCGGCACCAGTGCCAGCGTCCGCCGTTATGTTTTCAAACGGCGGCCTTCCGGAGAAACAAAGTGACTGAAGCTCAACCTGCTCAGACAACTGAAATCAATGACGGCCTGCACCGCACCAATGTGGCGGTTTTCGGCCTCGATCGCCCGGGCATCGTCGCCGTTGTATCCAATGCGCTCACTCGCCGCGGCGTTAATCTCGAGCAGGTGAACCAGATGGCCTTGCACGGCCAGTTCGCTCTGATGTGTGTCATTCAGAAGCCCGCCGGTCTTTCTAACGAACAGATCCAGCAGGAGCTTGAAGCCGAAATCGCCCGCCGCAAATTTGATCTGGCCGTTATGGTGATTGACTTCAAGGCGCCGACGCCGCAGCCGGAAAGCGAGCCCTATGTGGTGAGCGTTTGGGGTACGGACCGCAACGACATCATCGCTAATTTTTCGCGCATTTTCGCCGAACAGAAGATCAACATCGAATCCCTGCGTGCTTTCCCGATTGAGGACGGCATGTCGCTGCAGGTCTTTGAAGTTTCTATTCCGCTCAATGTTGATCGCCGCGCGCTGCACCGCGTCATGATTGATCGTGCCCGCGCTATGAACCTGCGCTGCAATCTGCAGCACCGCGACATCTTCGAAGCCATTCACCGCGTCAAGGTGGAGTAAGTCAACCATCACGCGACCGCAACCCATTCCAAATTTTTTGAGACAGAGACAAAACATGCTGACTGACCGCGAGGTACTTTCCACCATCAATATGCTTCGTTCGGAGCATCTCGACGTCCGCACCGTCACGATGGGCATCAATCTTTTTGACTGCGCGAGTTCGGACTTCGATACTTTCGCCTACAAAGTGCGTTCGAAGATTTTCCGCTATGCCGAAAAACTCGTTGAGACCTGTGATCTCGTCGGCGACCGCTACGGCATCCCCGTCGTCAACAAGCGCATTTCCGTGAGCCCGATCGGCACTGTCGGCGCGAGCTTCAGCCGTGATGAGATGGTGGCGGCCTGCCGCGTGCTCGATGAGTCGGCTAAAGAAGTGGGCGTTGACTTTATCGGCGGTTTCGGCGCTTTGGTTGAAAAAGGGATGACGCCGGGCGAAAAGAATCTGATTGATGCACTTCCCGAGGCGCTGGCTGTCACCGACCGTATCTGCTCTTCAATCAATGTGGGTTCGACGAAGGCCGGCATCAACATGGATGCCGTACGTCTCATGGGGCAGCGCATTCTGGATGTGGCGGAAGCAACTCGTGACCGCGACGCAATCGGCTGCGCCAAGCTCGTTGTCTTCTGCAATATTCCGCAGGACGTGCCATTTATGGCAGGTGCCTATCTTGGCGTCGGCGAACCCGATGTGGTGATCGACGTCGGTGTTTCCGGCCCGGGCGTGGTGAAAAAGGCCCTTGACCGTGCCTTTAAAGCCAAGGGTGAATATCTGACCATCACGGATGCGGCAGAAGTCATTAAGCACACCGCCTACAAAGTGACCCGCGTGGGTGAAATCATCGGCAATGAAGTCGCCAACCGCCTGAACCTTCCGTTCGGCGTGGCTGATCTGTCGCTTGCCCCGACGCCGGCTGTGGGCGACAGCGTGGGCGAGATCTTCCAGTCTCTCGGCCTTTCTTCCATCGGTGCTCCCGGCACGACTGCCATTCTCGCGATGCTCAACGATCAGGTGAAGAAGGGCGGTGTTTTTGCCTCTTCGCACGTGGGCGGGCTTTCCGGCGCCTTCATTCCGGTGTCCGAAGACAGTGCCATTGAAGCCGCTGCGCGCTCGGGCGCCCTGACGCTCGAAAAGCTCGAAGCCATGACCTCTGTCTGCTCTGTGGGTCTGGACATGATCGCCATCCCGGGCGACACCCCCGCTTCGACGATCTCCGGCATGATCGCCGACGAATCCGCCATCGGCATGATCAACGGCAAGACCACTGCGGTCCGTGTGATTCCGGTTCCGGGCAAGACCGTGGGCGACGTTGCTCATTTCGGCGGTCTTCTCGGTGAAGCGTCCATCATCCGCGTTCCGGGCGGCGATGCGTCGGGCTTCGTGAAGCTTGGCGGCCGCATCCCGGCGCCGATCCACAGTCTGCGCAACTAACCGCGGTCACAGCGCCTTCATAACCGAAGATAACGCGATCCCTTCTATGCTTTTTGCATGGGAGGGATTTTTTATACTCAAAAAATACACAATCAAAATTTATAGTCTTTTGATTGCGATTGACAGGTATCAACCTGTCAATTCAAAGTTTACATATATATTTGATTGATATTTTCTCTAAAGTGATGAGGCATATCGTTAATTGTTTTCAACTAATGGAGTGATAATATTGAAAACGTGATGCATTAATGCGGCTTCCTTTAGCTAAAAGGCTGCGAGCACAGGCGTTGGAGCAAAAGCTTTGAAGAGCAGCGAGAATCTTTGAGCCCCTTTGCGGGCACCTCTCAACTACATTCTCTTCAAATAATGAAAACAACAGAATGCACTTCCGAGTGTGCTCGCGGCGTGGGCCGCAGTGTGCACTCCACTTTTGTCTTCCCTCATCACTTAGGAGTGCGTCTCGTATCCCGCGGCGGCTTGCGCTCGGGCGGTCTGCCGTGTTTGAGCGCTCTGTCTCTAAGCTTAATGACAGCAGGGTTTCTTTTCTGCGGGGCCGCTTCGCCGGTATTGGCCAATAGTGTCTACGGCGATATCTCTGATCCCTACATGGTGTCCGATCATGTTGTTATAGAGGACTATGCAGATCACAGCTCAACGAACGTGACGCAGTCAGGACATCTCGAGCTGTCAGGTGCCTATTTTTGTACGGCCAATCTTGAAGTGAGCGGTCAGCTGACTGTCGGGAGCGGCGCACAATTGGAGAATGTGTACGGGCTGGCAGGAGAGTTTGCCGATACGGCTGAGCTTCACTCCGGCGCCCGCCTGCAGGTCGAAGTTGACGGTTATGCAGAGCTTTGGGAGGTTGTCAGCCGCGGCGGGTCGCTGATCCTCAGCGCAACGGCAACGGAGGCGTCTGAGTTCACATCAAACGCAGAAGTACATATTCAAAAACTGACGGCGGATATGGAACGCTCGTTGGTGACGGTGGGTGAAGACAATGCTCAGGCGGAGCAGTTTTCAACCTTGATGATTGAAGAGCTCTCTGTGAGCAGCGGCGGTCATCTTGACATTCGTGTGGGTTCGGGCGGCGCTTTCGTGTGGACTCATGCGGCATTTGATGATGGCAACGAGGCCGGAACGGATCCAATCGAAAATTTCTTTTTTACGCCCGCCGCGGCGCCGCAGGGTGCGGTTCGCGTGCAAAAGAATGCTTCACTCACGCGCGGGATGTCGATTGCGGTGGGCGGGAGCAGTACGGAACGGGAGGCAGCCTCCAATCGTTGGAATCTCTGGGTAGGAAAGGGCGGCGTGCTCTCTATCGAGGGCGAACACACCACACTGACGCTCGAGGATGGTACGAAGGCTCGCTTTGAGGCGGGTTCAACGCTTCTTTTGTCTTCACTCACCCGCACGGATGAAGACGACACTCTTCAGGACGCTGAAGACGGAGCCGATTTACCGGCATCATCCCAATCGGCTGACCGCAAAGCCGCATCCGGCGTTCCGGCGGCGGGGACGACCTTTAAAGTTGAAGGGCTTGATTTGAGCCGCGCTGAGGTCTCCGGACTGGAAAATCTGACGCTGAAAGTAGAGGGGCTTCTGGAAACAGGAGGACTTTATTTCGATGCGTCAGGCGCGGTGGTCGGGGTGTTGGGCAGCCCAACGTTTGAGGGGCCGCTCGCGGCAGTGCTTCAAGAGCTTTATGAAAACCGAACATCGCTCCTTGTGCCCAGCTTTTACCGCACGCTTTTTACCAATACGTCCGACGTGGTTGAAGGCACGATGATGGCTGTTGCTACGGCCGCCTCTTCAACGGGTACCAATGAGCGACTGATGCAAAACGCCGTCTCGACCTCCATGCCGCTGGCTTCGGCCGCCAGAATGGCGGAGGCGCAGGCGGCGCGTGCTGCAGAAATTCGTTCGCTTGAAGCGCAAAGGGCGGCTAGCCGAAAGGCTTCCGCAGATTCGGAAAAGGCCGATCCTGACTGGACGGAACGGCTGAAAGCCTGGCGCACGAACCTGCAGGAGCATCTGCCGGCGGTAGTGCAGGATGTGCCTGTTTTTATCGGCGCTTCAGCCGGCAGCACTAAGGTTGATGTATCGACGCCGGTCTCTAAACCCTTTACGGTCAAAAGCGAAGACACCACTTTTGACGCCGCTGTCATTTTCGGGCGGGAGGATTGGCGTGTCGGCTTGATGGGGAGCTTCACAACAAGAAGTCTGGATACGCTTTATAAACAGGGAGCGGCAGCGGAACTCGGGGTAGACAGCGAGTCCGACGAAGCTTCCGCATCATTCTTTGTGCGCCGACGGCTCGGCAGCGGCTGGGGAACGGTAGATTTGACGTGGCTTGAGGCTGACGACCGTTATCGCATGGGGGCGGCCCGTGAGTATCTTGAGATGGAAAAACTCAAGCGGCGCATTTATTCCAGCGGCTTTCTTTATGAGCAGCCGCTTTTCGCCGGCAGCGCGTTGTCGGGCAGCGGGCCTGACCGCTCATGGGTGATTTCGGGTTTTGCCGGACTGCGGTATCTGCGGGTGGATACGGCTGAAGGAACATGGCGCTCACCGGCAGGAGCTGTGCTCACCATTCGTGAAGCTTCCGCGCAGGCTGTGGCGGCAACGGCGGGCGGCGTCATAACGGGGGCGCTTCATTTTGCGCCGGGAGCCGGATATTGGGGGCAGGTGAAGCCGAGGCGCTTGGATGTGTCGTTGACTGCAGCGTTGAACAGTACGGTCGGCGGCGACCGCGATGTGATGGTTCAAGGGCCCGCCGGGGGCTCGACATCGTCAGCAACTGTCATGACGACTGCTGAGCCCGAATGCTTCCAATGGAATGCCGAACTCGCTGCCGGCATTGAATGGCGGGATTCCAGATTGGATTTTTCCGGTTTTGCTTCACGCGCCGGAGCCAGCGTTCGCTCTGCAGGGGGCTCCGTGAAGATGTCCTGGCGGCTGAACTTGCTCTAATTTACGCAAACACAGTGAAAACCCTAATCCTTCCGGCTGTGCTATTTCAGCGGCCAGTCGGTAAGGATTTGATTCCTTTCAGTCCGCTTTCTGCGCAAGGCGCTCTTGCTTACCTACAATTCACCGAGTAGCGACGGAAGCTGTATGAGGTTTAAAGAGTCCTTGTGCGGATGACGTTTGCCTGCGGCCAATAATCAATTACGGTGCTGTGCGGGTTTGGAACCAACCCGAGCAGCCAAAAGAAGAAAAAGATTTTGGAGGCGGCGATGGATGCCACCCAATTCACGAAAACCGCTGATCCGGCTGCTGCACGCAGCTCGGTGGAACCGCTTTATTACGGCAGGACGCTTTCTACGGGCGAGTCGGTCATGGCGCATGCCGACGGTGTTGCCAACATTCTGCGGGCCATTCGAAACGATCCGGAGCTCATTTCTGCGGCGTATCTTTTCAGCGTGCCCACGCTCGTGCAGAAGCCCGATGAATGGATTGAAAAGAGCTTTGGGGAGAATGTGGCAGGGCTTGTGCGCGAGCTCGGGAAGATGAATGATCTCTCCAAGCGCGCACGCTCGGAAAACAAAGAATCCAGTGCGGCGGTGCAGCCCGAGGCGCTTCGCCGCATGTTCCTGGCGATGAGTCAGGATCTGCGCGTCGTACTGCTCAAATTGGCAAGCCGCCTGCAGACGCTGCGCTGGTTTGTCTCTTCACAGGCGCCGGGCGCAGTGGAATTCGGTGAGGAAACGCTCGCCGTTTATGCGCCCTTGGCTAATCGACTCGGTATTTGGCAGATCAAGTGGGAGCTCGAAGACCTCTCGCTTCGCTTTACGCATCCGGCCGAATATCACCAGATTGCTGCTGAACTCGATGAGTCTCGTGAGGAACGTTTGGAATTCATGGCTTTGGCGGTGAAGAAGATTCAGGCGCTGATGATTTCTCACGGTATTCAGGCTGAGGTGTCGGGCCGCCCGAAGCATATCTATTCCATTTGGAAAAAGATGCAGCGCAAGCACCTGCGCTTTGATCAGCTCTTTGACGTCCGTGCGGTTCGAATCATCGTCGAAACCGTCGAGCAGTGCTATGAAGCGCTCTCGATTGTGCAGGAGCACTTCACGGTTTTGTCGAAGGAGTATGACGACTATATTGCCAATCCCAAGCCCAATGGTTATCAGTCGCTCCATACCGTCATTACCGATCAGCTCGGCCGGCCGATTGAAATTCAGATCCGCACTCGAGCCATGCATGAATTTGCCGAACTCGGTGTTGCTGCGCATTGGCGCTACAAAGAGGCGGGCAATTCCAACGGCGCCTCCATTGCTGAGGAGCAGCGCGTGGCGTGGCTGCGTCAGCTCCTGGCCTGGAGGAGTGATGTGGGCGGGGGCGCTGCCGAGCAGAGCGCCCAAGCCCCCAATGCAGAGGCGGGGCAGAAGGGGCAGCCGGCAGCGCCGGCCGTGGAAGACGACCATGTCTACTGTCTGACGCCGCAAGGCCGCATCGTTGAGCTTCCCGCCGGTGCTACCCCGGTGGATTTTGCGTACCAAATCCATACTCAGCTTGGTCACCGCTGCCGCGGAGCAAAAGTCGACGGGATGATGGTGCCGCTCAATACCAAGCTTAAGACCGGACAGACCGTCGAAATCATTGCGGCAAAAGTCGGTCAGCCGAGCCGCGACTGGCTCAATCCCGAACTCGGCTATGCCGCGAGTCCCCGTACCCGCAACAAGGTGCGGCAGTGGTTCAATGCTGAGCAGCTCGCGCAGCAGATCGCCGAGGGCCGTGACCGCCTGGATAAAGAACTCGCGCGTTTGGGAAAAACCGCGGTTAAGCTCGATGATCTTGCGAAACGCCTGGGCTTTGGCACCGTTGATGAGCTCTGTGTGGCTTTTGCCAAGGAAGAAATCACGCTGACAGCGCTCGCACAGGCCGTACAGCCGCCCAAGCCCGCTCCGGCGCCTGCTCCTGAGCATGATTTGGTGCTGCGCGGAGCTTCGAGCGCGGCGAGTAAGGGCAAGGTGCTCGTGGTCGGCATGGATTCCCTTCTCACACAGCTTGCCCGCTGCTGTCATCCGGTGCCGCCCGACGAAATTGTGGGCTACGTCACACGCGGCCGAGGCGTGATGATTCACCGTGCAGACTGTCCTAACCTCAAGAACATGGTCGATCAGGATCATGACCGCTTGATTGAAGTGAGTTGGGGGCGCGCCGGTGATGATGCGCTCTATCCCGCCGACGTGCTCGTGATTGCCTCCGACCGGTCCGGCATCATGAAGGATGTGACGGAAGTGATGCAGCGCGAAAAGGTGCACGTGACGGCGCTCAACACGCAGATTCTCAAGGGCGATCAGCACATGCGGTTTTCGCTCGAGGTCAAGGGCGGCAATGCTATGCAGGTGCTGCTCAAAGGGCTGCGCGCCGTGCACGGCGTTCTTTCGGCACGCCGTCTCTGAAGACTGAGAGGTGCCTAGGTGAATACCGCATTTGCGCTATCCTTCTAAAAAGTGCTTGCTGTGAGCATTCACCTAGGTATAATTCGTGCCTCACTGATTGTGAACGCTCAGGCACATAGCTCAGTTGGTTAGAGCATCACCTTGACATGGTGGGGGTCGTTGGTTCGAATCCAATTGTGCCTACCAAAATTTTTTTCGGACAGCGACGATGCGGATGTTGGCGAATGAATTTCGAACAACAGCGCCCCGTTATTATTAACAGGGCGTGAGCGCAGTATTGTCACTGTTCGACATGAAAAAAGTGCGGCTCAGGCCGCACTTTTTTTATGCCCAGAATTTTTGTGAGGATTTCGAAATGGCTTCAGTCACTCTTCCCGACGGCTCCAAACGCGAGTACGAAGGTCCCGTCACGGTGGCCCAGGTTGCCGCATCGATCGGTGCCGGACTCGCTAAGGCAGCTTTAGCTGGACGTGTGGACGGCAAGTTGGTGGATCTCTCGCACGTGATTGACGGCGATGCTGCGGTTGCGATCATCACGGCACGCGACCCCGAAGGGCTTGAGATTATTCGTCACTCGACCGCTCACCTGATGGCTCAGGCCGTCAAGGAGCTCTTTCCCGAGGCACAGGTCACGATCGGACCGGCGATCGAAAACGGCTTTTACTACGACTTTTCCTACACCCGCGCTTTTACGCCCGAAGATTTGAAGGCGATCGAAGCTCGTATGGATGAGCTCGTCAAGAAAAATATTCCGATCGTGCGCGAAGAAATGCCTCGTGAAGAAGCCATCGACTTCTTCAAGGCTTTGGGCGAACACTACAAGGCTGAAATCATCTCTTCGATTCCTGCGGGTGAAGTGATTTCGCTCTATCGTCAGGGCGACTTCGTGGATCTTTGCCGCGGCCCTCACGTGCCTTCAACGGGCTGCCTCAAGGTGCATCACCTGATGAAGGTGGCGGGCGCCTACTGGCGCGGCGACAGCAAGAACGAAATGCTCCAGCGCATCTACGGTACGGCCTGGGCGACGAAGGATGAGCAGAAGGCTTATCTCGAGATGCTCGCTGAGGCCGAAAAGCGTGATCACCGCCGCCTTGGTCGCGAACTCGATCTCTTCCATCTGCAGGATGAAGCGCCGGGCATGGTCTTCTGGCATGCCAAAGGCTGGGCGCTCTGGCAGGTGATCGAGCAGTTCATGCGCCGCGTCTATCAGGATAATGGCTACGAAGAAGTGAAAGCTCCTCAGCTGCTTGACCGCTCTCTGTGGGAGCGTTCCGGTCACTGGGCGAAGTACCGCGACAATATGTTCACGACGGAGTCGGAGAACCGCTACTACGCGCTCAAGCCGATGAACTGCCCCGGCCACATCCAGATCTTCAATTCGAAGCTTCGCAGCTACCGTGATCTGCCGCTGCGCATTGGTGAATTCGGTCAGTGCCACCGCAATGAGTCTTCGGGTTCGCTCCACGGCCTCATGCGTGTGCGCGGCTTCACTCAGGACGACGGTCACATTTTCTGCACGGAAGATCAGATTCTTGCCGAATGCGAAGCCTTTACCGCGCTCGTGCAGAAGGTCTACAAGACCTTCGGCTTCACTGACATCGCCTACAAGGTGGCGACTCGCCCGGCGATGCGCATTGGTGAAGATGCCGTGTGGGACAAGGCCGAACATGCTCTGATGGCGAGCCTTGATGCGCTCGGCATCAAGTACGAAGTGCTCGTCGGCGAAGGCGCCTTCTACGGCCCCAAGATTGAATATCACCTGAAGGACTGCCTCGGCCGGTCCTGGCAGTGCGGCACCGTGCAGGTGGACTTCCAGATGCCGGGTCGTCTTGGCGCTGAGTATGTTGCCGAAGACAACTCCCGCAAGATTCCGGTGATGCTTCACCGCGCCATTCTGGGCTCGCTCGAGCGCTGGATCGGTATGCTGATTGAAGAGTTTGCCGGCGCCTTCCCGGTGTGGCTTGCTCCGATTCAGTGCGCTGTGACGTCGATTACCGACAATCAGGGCGCTTACGCCAAAGATGTTGCTGCAAAACTCCATGCTGCCGGTCTCCGGGTTCAGACGGATTTGCGCAGCGAAAAGATCAACTATAAAATTCGCGAGCTTAGTCTGCAAAAACTTCCTTACATCCTCGTAGTGGGTGAAAAGGAAGCGCAGACGGGAACGGTTTCCGTGCGCGCCCGCGGAGGCGAGAACCTCGGGGTGATGTCGCTCGACGCCTTCATCGAACGCATTTCAACGGAAAACCGCGAACGCACCCGCTGATCGGGTGTTTTAGCGCGCACAACGCTTAATTTTTGGGAGAAGAGCCATAGCTCAAGATCGCAAGCATCGGATCAATAGTGAGATCCGAGTTCCTGAAGTCCGACTGACCGGCGTCGATGGCGCCCAGATCGGGATCGTCCGCACATCCGAAGCCCTCCGCATGGCTGAGGATGCAGGGGTGGATTTGGTCGAGGTTGCGCCCAACGCAGTCCCGCCGGTCTGCCGTCTGATGGATTACGGCAAGTTCCGCTATCAGGAGCAGAAGAAGGCTCAGGAAGCCAAGGCCAAGCAGAAAGTCGTCCAGATCAAGGAAGTCAAGTTCCGTCCGGCCACGGATGAGAACGACTTCCAGACGAAACTGCGCAGCCTGAAGCGCTTCCTTGAGGACGGCGACAAGGCCAAGATCACGCTGCGCTTCCGCGGACGCGAAATGGCTCACCAGCAGTTCGGCACTCAGCTCATGGACCGCGTCCGTGAGGAGCTTGTCGATATTGCTCAGGTCGAGCATGCGCCCAAGCTCGAAGGCCGCCAGATGATCATGGTCCTCGCTCCCAAAAAGAAGCGCTGATTTCACACACGCGGTTTTGCATTGATGTAGAATCGCGTTCCTTGACGAGAGGCCGGAAGGTTTTGCCGGCCTCGAGTTTTCTATAAGTGAGCCTCAGGCCAGACAAGAGCCGTTCAAGATCTGAACGGACGCCCGCGGTTCATCCAATAAGAGGTAACGGCCAAATGCCGAAGATGAAGACCAAGCGCGCCGCTGCGAAGCGGTTCAAGCCGCGTGCCAGCGGCTCGATCAAGCGCGCCCACGCTACGAAGCGTCATATCCTTTCCCACCGCACGACGAAGAACAAGCGTCATCTGCGCGGTATGGTCACGGTGCATGAGTCGGACATCAAGTCCGTCAAGCGCATGCTCCCCTACGCCTAATTCAGAAGAAAGGAGTTAAAGATGCCTCGTGTGAAGCGTGGTGTGACGGCCCGTGCTCGTCATAAGAAGATTTTCACCCTTTCGAAGGGCTACCGTCTGCGCCGCAACAACGTTTTCCGTGTTGCCAAGCAGGCTGTCATGCGTGCCGGTCAGTATGCTTATCGTGACCGCCGCGACAAGAAGCATGTGTTCCGCCGTCTGTGGATCGCTCGTATCAACGCCGGCAGCCGCGCCAACGGCCTGAGCTACTCGGTGTTCATGAACGGTCTGAAGAAGGCCGGCATCGCCCTCGACCGCAAGGTTCTCGCCGACATGGCTGTGAATGACAAGGACGGTTTTGCCGCCCTCGTTGCTCAGGTCAAGAACGCCTGATTCTGCGCAAAGAAAGGCTGAAGAAAGCTCCGGATCCGCGAGGGTCACGGAGCTTTTTTTCGAGCATTCTCAGAGAATTGCTTGTAGAATTCCTAACTTCTCCGACGGCTTCTGCGGAGGGTGCGGTCACTATTAGGACGCGCTCATCGATCTGAAGCCGTTCTTCGTGTTTACGTTTTCGGCCTTGGGCGGTTCAACTGCTGCGGCTGAAAACTGCAGATGCGAAAACGGACGACTCCCTGTCGGGAGGCGCTGTGAGACGGGAATCTGAGCCTGAAGGGCTCTCAAGAGGCTTTGAGCAGGGAAAAGAAGGAACGACGCAGCAATGCGTCTTTTTTACATCCCTCGATACTCAGTCTCTCTTTTTCTCACCGCAGGTCCTGCACCGACATTCGATGGCGTCCGCCAGATTTTTCAAGTTTTGGAATTCAAAATGCAGGAACTTTCCGAACTCATCGAGTCCGCGCAGCGTGAATTCGCTGAGGCGAATGCCGCTGCCGCTCTCGAGGACGCCAAGGCACGCTACCTCGGCAAAACGGGCAGCCTTACGATGCTCATGAAGGAGCTCGGCCGTCTCGCTCCTGAAGAGCGCCGCGCTCGCGGTCAGGAAATCAACCGCGCCAAGCAGCAGGTTGAGGCCGCTCTCAATGCACGACGCGAAGCGCTCGCTGAAGAAGCGCTCGCTGCCAAACTCGCCCAGGAGTCCATTGACGTGACGCTCCCCGGGCGCATGGACACCAAGGGCGGAATCCATCCCGTCATGCGCACGTGGATGCGAATTGAGGAAATTTTCCGTTCGATCGGCTTTGATGTGGCCGATGGTCCGGAAATCGAGAGCGACTGGTTTAGCTTCACTGCTTTGAATAACCCGCCCAATCATCCGGCCCGCTCAATGCAGGATACGTTTTATGTGGACCGCAATGATGACGAAGGCCGCCCGCTGCCGCTGCGTCCGCACACCTCGCCCATGCAGGTGCGCTACGCTCGTACGCATCAGCCGCCGATCAAGGTCATTAGTCCGGGCCGTACCTATCGCGTTGACAGCGACGCGACGCATTCGCCCATGTTCCATCAAGTCGAAGGCCTGTGGCTCGATACCGATATCAGTTTTACCGATTTGAAGGGCGTGTACAGCGACTTCCTGCGCTGCTTCTTTGAGACGAATGATCTCGTAGTCCGCTTCCGTCCGTCCTACTTCCCGTTCACTGAACCTTCGGTCGAAGTCGACATGATGTTCACCAGCGGACCGCGAAAGGGCAAGTGGCTCGAGATTTCGGGCGCCGGTGAAGTGCATCCCAATGTGGTGCGCAATTACGGCCTGGACCCCGAGAAATACATCGGTTTTGCGTTCGGCTCCGGCCTTGAACGCCTGACGATGCTTCGCTACGGCGTCGACGATCTGCGTCTTTTCTTTGAAGGCGACCTTCGCTTCCTGCGTCAGTTCAACTAATCCCCCGAGGCATAAATGATTTTCACTGAAGAATGGCTGCGCCAGTATGTCAATCCGGCGCTCGGCACGGATGAGCTGGCCGATGCCCTGACGATGGCGGGTCTTGAGGTTGAAGAGGTTCGTACCATTGCGCCGGCCTTTTCCGGCGTCGTAGTGGGTGAGGTGCTCTCTTGCCGCGATCATGAGAATTCGGACCATCTGCACGTCTGCGAAGTCAATGCCGGTACCGGCGAAACGCTGCAGATCGTCTGCGGCGCACCGAATGTCCGTGCCGGCATCAAAGTCGCCTGCGCTACGATCGGTGCCGTGCTCCCCGGCGACTTCCGCATCAAAAAGAGCAAGCTGCGCGGTGTGGTTTCGATGGGCATGCTCTGTTCGACGCGCGAACTCGGCATCAACGAAGATCACAATGGTATTTGGATCCTGCCCGATGATGCGCCGGTGGGCGTCGATATCCGTCAGTACGCACGTCTTGACGATGCCAAGATCGAACTCAAGCTCACCCCCAATCGCGGCGATGCGCTCTCCGTGGTCGGCGTCGCACGCGATGTGCATGCGATTACCGGTGCGCCGCTCACGCTGCCGGCGATGGATCCGGTTGCTGCCACTTGCTCCTGCACGCTTCCGGTGGATGTTCAGGCGCCCGACCTTTGCGGCCGCTTTACGAGCCGAATTCTTCGCGGCCTGAATGCTGCCGCTCCGACGCCGGATTGGATGAAGGCGCGCTTGGAGCGCTGCGGCATGCGTTCGATCTCGGCTTTGGTCGATATTTCCAACTATGTCATGCTCGAGCTGGGCCGTCCGACGCACTTTTATGATCTGAAGAAGATCCCTGCGGATCGTTTGACGGTGCGTTGGGCACGCGAAGGCGAGTCCGTTCAGCTGCTCAACGGTGAAACCGTTGCTCTTGATCCTTGGTACGGCGTTATCTGCGCGGGCGATGAGCCTGAGTGTCTGGCAGGCATCATGGGCGGGGAGTCGTCTTCCATCAGTACGGAAACGACAGACCTCTTTATTGAGTCCGCCTTCTGGTTCCCGAAAGCGATTCAGGGCCGCTGCCGCAAACTTAATTTCTCGACCGATGCGGCCTACCGCTATGAACGCGGCGTCGATTTCGCTTCAACGGCCGAACATCTTGAATACATCACACGGCTCGTGCTCGACATTTGCGGTACGCCCGAAACGACGGTAGGTCCCGTTGCGGATGTTCAGACGGCTCTGCCGACGCGTGCTCCCGTGAAGATGCGCGTTGATCGCTGCCGCAAGGTGGTCGGAGTGGAAATCCCTGTCGAATCGATGGAGACAAGCTTCAAGCGTCTCGGCTTCGATTTCACCTATGACGACGGTGTCTTTACCGTCGTTCCGCCGTCGTTCCGCTTTGATATTGAAATCGAAGAGGATTTGATTGAGGAAGTGGCCCGCCTCTACGGACTCGAAAAACTCCCGGATCGTCCGCCGCTGGCCCGCAGCGCGATGAAGCCGAGCCGCGAAGAGCGACGTGATCAGCATGCGCTTCGCCGTGAAATGGCCGAGCAGGGTTATCAGGAGCTCATCAACTTCTCCTTTGTGCCGGAAGACTGGGAACGCGTTTTCGCAGGAAACGACAGCCCCATTCGTCTGCTGAATCCAATCGCGTCGCAGCTTTCGGTGATGCGTACGCAGCTTATCGGCGGTTTGGTGGATATTCTCAAATACAATCTCAACCGCCGTGCCGAGCGCGTGCGCGTGTTTGAGCTGGGGCGCGTCTTCTTCCCCGATCCTTCGATTGAAGAAGGTCCGTGGACGGTGAAGGGCGTTCGCCAGCCGCAGCACATTGCGGGTCTCGCCTATGGTGATGCCGATGACAAACAGTGGGGAAAACCCGCTCGCCGCGTCGACTTCTATGACGTCAAAGGCGATCTCGAACGCTTGGCGGCTCCGATGAAGCTGCGCTTCGTCAAGGAAGCGTTCCCGGCACTGCATCCGGGACGTTCGGCAGCTGTGTACTTAGGCAGCAAGCGCATCGGCTTTATTGGCGAACTTCACCCGAAGGCTGCACAGGCGTATGAGCTGCCGCATGCCCCGGTGGTTTTCGAAGTCGAGGTGCCGGCACTTCTGGATCGTCCGCTTCCGAACTACGTACCGGTGAGCAAGTTCCAGTCCGTTACCCGCGACTTGGCCGTCGTCGTGCCTGCGGAAATGGAAGTCGAGAAGCTCTTTGATGCGGTTGCTGCGGCTAAGAAGAAAGATCTTCGTCTGGCGCCGCTCGCCAACTTCAAGCTCTTTGACCTCTACCGTCCGCAGGACGCAGTGGATACAGTTGCTGAGAAGTCACTGGCCTTCGCCATTGAACTTTCAAGCCGTACCGAAGAAGCGCTCACCGACGAACAAGCTGACGGCGCTGTGCGAGCGATTCTCGAAGCGCTCGAGGGCGTGGGAGCGCATCTGCGCGCGTGATTGACCTTGAACTATTTCGAAGGGAGTTGCATGATTCCCTTCGAAAGACATAATTCTCAATTGACCGCTAGTGAATATGACTGAAGAATTTGAACTGACCGCCGCTGAGATCTACACGCTCAATAAGGCAAGCCTGGCAGAAGCATTGGTCGATCATGTCGCAGGACTTGATCGTCCTCATGCCAAACTTATCGTTGAGACCTTCTTTGAACTCGTCGCCGAGCATCTGGAAAAGGGTGATACGGTGAAGATCCCGGGTCTCGGCAACTTCTCGGTTCGCGACAAGGTGGCTCGCCCGGGCCGCAACCTGAAGACCGGCGAAACGGTGACTATCACCGAACGCCGAGTCGTCACGTTCCATCCGTCGGGAACGCTCAACAGCCGAGTGACAACGAATCTGATCGCCGGCGGCGAAGATTGATTTGACTTTTTAGGGAGGGTCATATAAACTCTCCCTTCTGTTCGGGGCGTAGCGCAGCCTGGTAGCGCACTTGCATGGGGTGCAAGGGGTCGCGAGTTCGAATCCCGCCGCCCCGACCAGAAAACCAAAATGAGGTCATCGCAAGATGGCCTTTTTTATTGCGTCATCGTCTCGCATTCCTTGATTCTCTAAGGATGACGCGATATTAAGACGCTGCTTATTGGCGTATTAAAGTCCTCATCGAAGTGTCTCTAGCTCGCGGCAAATGCTCCCATTTAAGCTCCCATAAAAACAAGGGAGAACTTAAACGATAGATTCGTTCGGATTTTTTGGGAGCAACAATCAGCTTATACCTAGAATCGCAGTCTAAATAGCAGGGAACATCTACTGATCAGTGGTCTTGTGGGGTAATGTTTGGATTCGATATTTGCCTGAAATATTAAGAATGGTGGGATCGTTCTGAAGTACTTACAGGGCCCACACATTGAGATGTTCGTTCTTGATCAACTTTTCTGGTGAATGGTGCTTTGATTAGGACAATGAGTACATCAACTAGCGAACAGCGACTCAGAACAGCAAGACTCCAACAGCAGGCGGTCGCCGCTAGGCAGAATGTGACGTTTTGATGACGGACATTCTGCGCTGTCACACAATATTCATAAGAGATTCACGGCTGAGTCAAAGCCGACTTTCATACTTCGACCCGTGCGGAAAAGAAAACGCACACCGAATACATCTCTAGAAGTTGGAAGTTGGAAATGACTAAAAACATGATTGCCGTTCTCGGCGCTCTCGCTGGTTTTGCCGCTGCCGCCGCCGTTCACGCGGAAACCGTTACGGTTAACGGCTCGACGACGGTTCTGCCCGCTATGCAGCTCACGGCGGAGGGCTTCATGAAGGCCAATCCGAACATCACCGTGACGATCTCTGGTACCGGATCGGGCAACGGCATTAAGGCGCTGCGCGACGGCATGACCGACGTTGCGATGGCTTCGCGCGACATGAAGGATAAGGAAGTCAAGGACTTCGCCGATCACAACATCAAGACCGTGCGTTACACGGTTGCCCATGACGCCATCATTCCGGTCGTCAATCCGAACAATGCCGTCAAGGGCCTGACGATGGCTCAGCTCAAGGACATCTTCGCTGGCAAGATCCGTTCCTGGGATGAAGTCGGCGGTGCCAAGGCTCCGATCGTTGTGGTTGGCCGCGACTCTTCTTCCGGCACCTTTGAGTGCTTCCAGGAATTGGTGATGGGCAAGACCCGTGTGTCGCCCCGCGCTCTGATTCAGGCTTCGAACGGCGGTGTCGTGCAAGCCATTGCTCAGAACCCGAATGCTATCGGCTACATCGGCGTCGGTTACATGGATAAGCAGACGCACCCGCTCACGATGAACAACGTGAAGCCGGGCATTGAATCCGCCAAGGATAAGACCTGGCCGATCGCCAGGGATCTTTACCTCTTCACGGCTGACAACGTGAAGGCCGAGGCGAAGAAGCTGATTGACTTCATGCTCTCCGCTGAAGGTCAAAAGGACGTTGAAAAGGCTGGTTTCGTGCCGGTTGCCGCCAAGTAAGACGGTTTTAGCCCTCGGGAAGCTCGGCGCTTAGGGCGTCGAGCTTCTGTGATTTCAGTGTGACTATCCGGATTCCTTCACTATGGCTCTGCCTGCCAAACTTCAGGCTGACGTGAACTTTCGCCGCGGTCTTGCTGCCGCTGCCGGCGTGAGCGTTCTTGCGTTGGCTGCTATCGTCATCTTTCTCCTCAGCCAGGCGCTGCCGATCTTTGCTCACGTCTCCCTCAAAGATTTTCTTTTCTCAACAGAGTGGTATCCGACGGATGATCCGCCAGTTTTCGGCATTGGGGCGCTGATTGCAGGTTCTTTGGCCTGTGCTGCGCTGACGACGCTGATTGCGGTGCCGTTCGGTGTTCTGACAGCCTGCGCTATTCATGCAGGCATGCCTCCGGCACTCACCCGCATTGTGAAGCCGCTGATTGAACTCATGGCGGCGCTTCCGTCGGTCGTCATCGGCTTTATCGGCATGATCATTCTGGCTCCCTGGCTGCAGGACATGTTCGGCATTGCGACCGGTCTGAATCTGTTCAATGCCTCCATCATGCTCGCCTTCATGTGCGTGCCGACCATCGCTTCCATTTCTGAGGATGCGCTGCGCAATGTCCCGTCAGGACTGCGCGAAGCGAGTCTGGCGCTTGGAGCAACCCGCTGGGAAACACTTCTCAAGGTTGAGCTCCGCTGGGCTATGGGCGGTATCGCCACAGCCGTGATGCTCGGTATTTCCCGCGTTATCGGTGAAACCATGGTTGTACTCATGGTGGCCGGCGGCGCAGCCATTATTCCTGAGTCGATTTTCGACCCGGTGCGCCCGATGACCTCGTCGATTGCTGCAGAAATGGCAGAAGCAGCCGTCGGCGGCGAGCACTATCACGCGCTCTATGCGACGGGTCTCGTGCTCTTCATCATTACATTTGCCTTCAACCTCTGCGCCTGGTATGCGGCTCGCCGCTTCGGACTGGAGAAGAAATAAATGAAGTCAGCAGCTTTGCGGCGCTTCTATGAAGCCACGGGCTTCACGGTGATGCGCGCCGCAGTCCTCATCAACATTGCCGCACTGCTCGGCATCATCGGACTCATTGTCGTCAATGCCTGGCCGGCGATGACGTGGGAATTTCTGACGGAACCTCCGAGAGATCTGATGACGAAGGGCGGCATTCTGCCCTGCATTATCGGCACATTCTGCCTGGCGCTGGGTGCTTTGGTCATCGCTCTCCCGCTCGGCGTGGCCAGTGCGGTGTACCTCAAGGAATACAGTCAGCCGTCCGTCTGGGTGACGTTGACGCGTCTTTCGATTGCTAATCTTGCGGGCGTCCCTTCCATCGTCTTCGGTCTCTTTGGCCTCACGTTCTTCGTCGTTTTCTGTGGCTTCGGCGTGAGCCTGCTTTCGGGCATCCTGACGCTGGCTGTGCTGTCTTTGCCGATCATCATCAACACGACCGAAGCAGCACTCTCACAGATCCCGCAGGACTGGCGCGAGGCCAGTCTCGCGCTCGGCGCCTCGCAGCGTGAAACCACGCTCAAGGTGGTGCTGCCGAACGCGCTGCCCGGCATTCTGACCGGTTCGATTCTTGCGCTTGCCCGCGCCGCCGGCGAAACGGCCGCGATCATGTACACCGGCAGCGTTTTCTTTACGCCAAAGGAAGGTGTTTCGCTGTTCGACCCGGTAATGGCGTTGCCCTACCACATCTATGTGCTGGCGACTTCCGGCACCAGCATCGAAGCGACGCGGCCGCTGCAGTACGGCACCGCACTGGTGCTCTTGATTCTCGTGCTCCTCATGAGCTCGGCTGCCATTGTCATCCGCGAACGCCGTCGCCGCTGATGCGGACGATCCTCCAGTGAACAGAACATATTGAAGAGCTTCAAATGCCTTTGATTCATCCCGAACATCTCGATCAGCTTGCCGTTCGTGAAATGCCCGAACCCAAGATCCTGATCTCCGACCTTAACGTCTACTACGGCAACTTTCACGCGCTGAAGAACGTTTCGCTGCCCATTCCCAAGGGGTGCGTAACGGCCTTCATCGGACCGTCCGGCTGCGGCAAATCGACGCTTCTGCGGAGTTTGAACCGTATGCAGGATCTGTATCCGGAGCAGCGAGCCGAAGGCTCCATCCGCATGGGTGATCTTGAAATTCTGGATCCTTCGATCGACGTGACGGCGCTGCGCAGCCGCGTGGGCATGGTTTTTCAGCGTCCGACGCCGTTCCCCATGTCGATTTACGACAATGTGGCGTACGGTGTGCGTCTGCGCGAAAAGATCGCCAAAGCCGATCTGGATGAGCGCGTTGAATGGGCGCTGCGCAAGGCGGCGCTCTGGGACGATGTGAAGGATAAGCTCACTCAGCCCGGCACCTCGCTCTCCGGCGGCCAGCAGCAGCGTCTGTGCATTGCTCGCGGCATCGCCGTGAAGCCTGAGGTACTGCTGCTTGACGAACCTTGCTCGGCGCTTGACCCGATTGCCACCGCCCGCATTGAAGAGCTGATTGACGAACTCAAGAAAGACTACACGGTCGTTATCGTCAGTCACAGCATGCAGCAGGCTGCTCGCATTTCCGAGTACACCGCATTCATGTATCTGGGCGAGCTGATTGAGTTTGGCGACACGAAAACGATCTTCACGCATCCTCAAAAGAAAGCGACGGAAGACTTCATCACCGGCCGTTTCGGCTGATCGTTATGGAAGTTTGACCAAGAACTCAACCAACTGGGAAGACAACCAAATGGAAACCAAGGCACATACGGTGAAGCGCTTTGACGCTGAGCTCGAAGAACTCAACAACAACGTTGTTAAGATGGCCAGCGCTGTCGAGGAGCAGCTCGGCAGATTGGGCGATGCGCTCGTGAATCTGAATGCAGATGAAGCCGCCAAAGTGATGGCGGAAGATCATGTCATCAATTCCTGGGAAGCTGAACTCGACGATTATCTGGAAACCATCATTTCTCGGCGTCAGCCTCAGGCGGTGGACCTGCGTCTGCTCCTCGGCTACTACCGCATGACGACTGACTTTGAGCGCATGGGCGACGAAATCCGCAATGCCGCCAAGGGTGTTCGCAAGCTCAGCGAGCTCGTCAAGCCTTTGTCTGAGCCCGCTCTGGCCAATGTCTCGACGCTCTTTAGTCTGCACGCGCTCTTGCGCGTAATGGGCGACGACATGATTGCCTGCGTACGTCTGCTTGATCCGGAGCGTGCACGAGCGTTGGTCGCTCGGCGCACGATTGTGTCCGCAGAAGTCGATGAAGCGCTCAGCGACACGGTGGAGCGCCTGAAGACCGGAGAGCTCAAGCTCGCTGACGGATTGGAATTCATCCGTATTAACCGCTCGCTTGAACGTGTGGCCGCGCATATGCAAAACGTCGGTGAGACTGTAGTTTTCATGACAGAAGGCGTGGACATTCGTCACGCTGGGAAAACTCAGCCTCAGCAAAACTGAAAACATTTCGAAATGTCCAAAACCTCTGGGCAGGAAGTTCCGGCAATGCAGCGCTCCGATGCAGAAAATGCACGCAGAGCAAGTCGCGGACAGTCACGGAAAGTACAATCTGACGCATCACAAACTCGTCGGAATACTTCACCAGACATGTCCGCGCCGCTGCTGCTTATCGTTGAGGACGAGCTCGCTATTCAGGAGCTCATCGTTTTTGTCTGCGAAGCCGAAGGCTTTCGCACGACCCGTGCAGGGAGCATTGCCGAGGCTCGCTCGGCGCTCGCCGCCGAGCGTCCCGATTTGATTCTGCTCGATCGTATGCTCCCGGATCGTCCGGGTGAAGAGTGGCTTCGAGAGCTGTGCTCAGACACCAAGACGGCCGATGTGCCGGTCATCATTCTCACGGCCCGCGGCAATGAGTCGGATCGTGTGGCGGGTCTGGATGCCGGCGCGGACGATTATGTGGTGAAGCCCTTTTTGCCGCGAGAGCTGACTGCTCGAGTGCGTGCGGTGCTTCGCCGCCGTGGTGCGGCTGTCATTGCCGGCCGCCTGAGTCCGATGCCCTCGGAGGAGACGGCCAGCACGGCCGACGAAGAGCGTGTGATTGTCTGCGGACCGTTAAAACTCAACGAAGCGCGTTTTGAGGCGACAGCTGCAGGCAAACCGCTCAAGCTTTCTGCCAAAGAATTTAAGCTCCTCTCCCTTTTTGCGGCCAAGCCTGGGCGCGTCTTTTCGCGTGCAAATCTGCTTGATGCAGTGTGGCAGAGCGCTTTTGTTGACGAACGCACGGTGGACGTGCACATGCTGCGTTTGAGAAAAGCTTTGGCCGGAAGCGCCGCAGAAGACATGATCGAAACCGTGCGCGGCGTGGGCTATCGATTTCGTGATCCGCAGACGGCACTGAACACTCCTGCCAGCGAATAGCAGGAGGGTTTATTCAATGGCAGAAAAGACTGAAGACGCGCTGGGCGGCATCGCCGCGCCTAAAGCCGAAGAGGCGAAGAGCGCTGCCAAAACCTATGAGACGCCTCTTAAAGAGGCTTATGAAGCGGGCGACCTGCCGGCACCGGAGAGTGCTGTCGGCGGAACTGGAAACGGCTCCGGCGTGCGCCCTGCTGACCCCAATGGGCCCGAGGAACGCATAGCGCGGCTGCGCCGTCAGAGTGCATGGCTTGCTGCGGCGTTTGTCTTCCTCTTTGTCTTCATGATGGTTGTCTGGATGAACGACGTCTCTCGCGCCGTGATCTTCTGGATGTGGGTCGTCGGCACGGTCGGCATATTCATTCTTTCCGTTCGCTTGTGGCTGGCGCTTGTGCGTGAAGATGAAAAGAAGGCCAAGCGCATCCGCGACCGCGATGTTCGTTATCGAAAAACCCTTGCCTTGCTGCCCGAAGGGGTTGCTATTCTCGGCGAAGGCTGGCGTATCGACTGGGTGAATGCTCGCGGCGCCGAACACTTCGGTATTGCGCCGGAGATGATCGGCCGGTCGTTTTTCGATGTCGTCACCGATGAACGTTTGCGTCACTGGCTCTTTGAGCGCAATTTTGCCGGGCGCTGCAATTACACCTCGAAGGCGGGTCTGGATCTTGACGTCTCTGTGGTGGCGCCGGACTCTCGCCACATGATGATCGTCACGCATGACGTGACTGAACGTCTGCGCATTGATGAAATGCGCCGCGACTTTGTCGCCAATGTTTCGCATGAACTGCGTACGCCGCTCACCGTCATCAGCGGATTTCTGGATATTGAGTCTCAGGGAAAAGTGCCTGCAAACGTCATGCAAAAGCACCGTGAACTGATGCTTGATCAGGCCAGACGCATGCAGTCGCTTCTGGACGATCTGCTGCTTCTTTCGGGACTTGAAAATCGCGACGAAACCGACAGCGATGATGCCGAAGTCATCAGCATGACGAAGCTTCTCGAAGATGTGGTCAACGAGGGACGGGCGCTTTCACTCGGCCGCCATGTGATCACTTTGGAAGCCTGCCGTGCGTCGCTCGTCGGCGAGCCCTCTGATATTCGCAGCGCCGCGATGAATCTCGTTTCCAATGCCGTGCGTTATACGCCTGAAGGCGGCCGCATTGATGTGCGGTGGTTCCGCACATCGAGCGGTGCTGTGCTTTCCGTGAAGGATACGGGCATCGGCATTGAGGAAAAGCACATTCCGCGGCTTACCGAGCGCTTTTACCGCGTCGATAAGGGGCGCTCCAGAAGCACCGGCGGCACAGGACTGGGGCTTGCCATTGTCAAGCATGTCTGCCGCAGCGCCGGGGGACAGCTCAAAATTGAATCAACGCCCGGCAAAGGTTCGACCTTTTCGATGGTCTTCCCGAAGTCGCGGATTTTTGACGACGAAAGCGTTTGAGAAAGCTGCGGGCGGCAGCGGCATAGGGGGCTTGCAGCAGATTTCTGCAAAGAAAAACTTCAGCCGCACGCTCAGACCAAGATCGACTGCGGCAGTGGGCTACAATCCAAAAATTCCAAAGTCCGCTGTGTCCGCTGTTGCGCCCGTGCGCTGAGCGATAAACCCATCGCTCAGTCGGGCGCCGGCTGCTTTTTTGACCTGCATGAACATTCTCATCTCTAACGACGACGGCTACCGCGCCCCCGGCATTGAAGCCTTGGCGCGCGCAATGCGCCGTTTTGGGCGCGTTACGATCGTGGCGCCCGACCACAATCATTCCGGCGCTTCCAACTCATTGACGCTTAATCGACCGCTTACCGTTGAGCACATGCAGGGAACAGATCTCTATGTGCTTTCCGGGACGCCCTCAGACTGCGTGCATGTGGCGCTGACGGGGCTGCTCGATGAAAAACCGGATTTAGTCGTTTCCGGCATCAACTGCGGCGCCAATATGGGTGACGACACGATGTATTCGGGAACGGTTGCTGCGGCGATTGAAGGCTATCTCTTCGGCGTTCCATCCATTGCCTTTTCGCAGATTGACAAAGGCTGGGCAGAGCTTGAGAGTGCGGCAAAGGTTGCTTCGGCCGTGGTCGAGCGCTTCATCGAACGCAGGGATGCAGAGATTGAAGCGGGCAAGACGGCAGACGAACCCGTGCTGCTCAACGTTAATATTCCGAACATGCCGTTTGAGTCACTTCGCGGCATTCTCGGCACTCGCCTCGGCCGGCGCTCGAGTGCAGAGCCGGTTATCGCTGAAATGAGTCCGCGCGGATTTCCAATCTATTGGCTCGGCGCAGCCGGCAAACCGATTGACGCCGCAGAAGGAACTGATTTCTGGGCAACGTCGCACGGTTATGTTTCCGTGACGCCGCTGCAGGTTGACCTCACCAGCTTTAAGCAGGTAGAGGCGGCCAGCCGTTGGGTAGGCGGTGCATTTGCTGCACAGGCAGACCTTTGATGTGAGTGCAAGGAGTTTTTAAGATGAAGGCGTTTCCTCTTCGCGCATGCGGCATGGCCGTCGGTGCTGCCGTACTCCTTGGGGGCTGCTCGTCGCTGCCCCTCGGAGACGTTCCCATCGTTGATCGGTCAGTGCCTACGAGCGGCGAACACACCACTGCCGGTTCGCAGAGCTCGAGCTTTGCGCCGCTCGGCGACGTGCGCGATTCCGGCCGTACGCATACGGTGACGGTCGGCGATACCATCTACAACATTTCCGTGCGTTACGGTGTGACGCCTTCGGCACTGATGCAGCTCAATGCCGTCACGGATCCGACGCAGCTCGCTATCGGCCGTGTGCTTCATATTCCGGAATCAACGGCCGCGCCGCGTGAGGTGACGATGCCAGAAGGCGTGCGCGTCAACCGCATCGAGCATGTCGCTCCGATTGAGGCCGCAGCCGTTTCGCCGGCCGCCGGCAGCAGCTCGTCCGGCGATCGGACGAGTACCGGCTCAGTGCCGACTCCGACTGCTCCGACGTCAGCGGCAGCCGCGCCTGCGGCCGAACCGGCCCCGGCAGCAAAAGCCGCAGAAAAGCCGGCCGCGGCAGTCGTTCCCGGCACTCGCATGATTTGGCCCGTGCGCGGGACAGTACTCTCGGATTTTGCGAAGAACGGCAAGGGGCTCGACATTGGCGCTGCTGCGGGCAGCGTTGTGGTGAGCGCCGGCGCAGGCGAGGTGATCTTCGTGGGATCAGGTGTCAAGGGATATGGTCAGCTGGTGATCGTTCGCCACACGCCGACGCTGGTGACCGCCTACGGACACAATTCGAAGATCGTCGTTCAGACGGGTGACAAAGTGAAGGCCGGACAGAAGATTGCTGAAAGCGGCAATACAGAGGCCGAACGTCCGATGCTGCGCTTTGAAGTGCGCGACAGAGGACAACCCGTCGATCCGATGAAATTCCTGCCGCCGCTGCGCAACTAAGCGCCCCTTTGCGGTAAATTCCTCATCCCGCCGGGAAGCAGCGCTTTGAAAGGGCGCTGCACCAAGACCCGAGGCGCCGTCGGCTCAAGCAAGCTGAACGGCGCCTTTCTTCTTTTTTATTCATCGGGTCAAGGCGGTCGGCCGGCGCAAAGTTCCCGGACCGGTTAATACCAATACAAATCAGACCCCAAACAGTTTTTCTTAGGAGATCATCATGGGCCGCAGAGGACGCTCAAAAGAACGGACGCCCGAATACTTCACTGTCGACGTGGAGCGTCTTGATCAGGAAGGACGCGGCATAGCGCATCTTGACGGCAAGGTGGTCTTTATTCAGGGGGCGCTTCCCGGCGAACGCGTGACCTATGAGCGTCTGCGTTCGAAATCGAGTTTTGATATCGGCCGCACATCGGCGGTGCTCACGCAAAGCTGGGCGCGCGTCGCTCCCCGCTGCCCCAAGTTCGGTTTCGGGCCGGGATCCTGCGGCGGCTGCACGATGCAGCATATTGAACCCAATGCGCAGGTGGCCTTCAAGGAGCGCATTCTGATGGACACGCTCTGGCACATTGGCAAGGTCAAACCGGAAAACGTTCTGCCGCCCATTCGCGGACCTTTTTGGAATTACCGCCATCGTGCACGCCTGACGGTTCGAGATGTTGCCAAAAAGGGCGGTGTTTTGGTGGGATTCCACGAAAAGGCTTCGAGTTATGTGTGCGATATGCATGCCTGCCCGATTCTGACGCAGAACGTTTCCGACATGATTGATCCGCTTCGTGAGCTGATCTCTGTGCTCGATATGCGCCAGCGGATGCCTCAAATAGAAGTCGCTGTCGGCGGCGACGGCCGCACAGCGCTCGTTTTCCGTCATCTGGATCCGGTGTCGCCCGAGGATATGGAAAAGCTGCTGGCTTTTGGCCGAGCACACGGCGCGGATATTTGGCTTCAGCCAAAAGGACCGGAAACCGCTCATGCGGTCAATCCGGAGGATGAAAAAAAGCTCGGGCTGGAATTGACGGAATTCGGTGTACGCATCGCTTTTAAGCCCACAGACTTCACGCAGGTCAACCATGCGCTCAACGAAACGATGGTCGGCCGCGCAGTGCGTCTCCTGGGACTCGAGCCGGATCACAAGGTGGCCGATTTCTTCTGCGGCCTGGGCAACTTTACGCTGCCGCTCGCCCGCTGCTCCCAGCGGGTGATCGGTATTGAGGGATCCGAAGGCTTGGTCGCCCGCGCTCGTCAAGGGGCAGCTGAAAACGGATTGGCTGAGAAAACAACCTTCCGTGCGCGGAATCTTTTTACGTGGAGCGAACAGGACTGGGAAGAGCTCTGGCAGACCATGGGCGGCATCGACCGCGTGCTGATCGATCCGCCGCGCGAAGGCGCCTTGGCGCTGGCCCGCGTGTTGGCAGCAACTGAAAAACGTCCGGCCCGCGTGGTCTACGTTTCCTGCAATCCGGCTACGCTTGCACGTGACTGCGCAATTTTGCAGCATGAAGGCGGCTGGCACATTCGTGCGGCCGGCATCATGAATATGTTCCCGCATACGGGACACGTTGAATCGATCGCAGTGCTCGAACCGGGGCCAAAGCCTGAGAAGCTCGATGAAGAAGCCGAACGAATCGAGGCGCGAATCGCCGCGCAGCATGAAGATAATGTCAAGATGACCTTGACCGACGGATCAGAAGGCTAATCCATCGGGAATCATTTCCGCTCGAATGAAAATCGGCAGGCACCTGAATGGATGTCTGCCGATTTTTTATACGGGTCGTTTCAGCGCTTCTTCGGATCTCGCTGGTAGGAGAGCGGTTCGTTGCGGGAGATCTCGGCGAGCTTTGCAAAAAGACCGTAGGCAAGACCGACGTGCAGAGCCATGGCTGAAACGCGTGCCGGCGCAGCTTCGTTGGGCGCTTTGCCGGTCAGTGCTGAAAGAAATGCGCGCGCAAAAGCATCCTTGTCAGGGACGGTGCTTGCCGCTGCGCCAAGACGCATGAAGCGCTGGCGAAGCAATGTGTAATCACGGATTTCGTCGGGCGACAGATGGTCAAGGATCGGCGCCTTGAGGAGTGCATCCGTATAGGCTTCCATCTGTGAAGTGATCTTGCGCGAGAGCTTGGGATCAGCCTTCAGTTCGGGAATGACGACCAATGCCGCCCAGAGTCCGATGCCCTGCAGAAGGGCTGCCCAGCGGGCGCGAAAACGCACTTTCTCAGCGCGGCCGAAAAAGGGCAGAGGATTCCAATTGGCACCGGCCGAACGAGCGATTTCCGGTGAAAAAAGGTTGAGCGACTGATCTCGCACACAGCCGCCAAATGCTGTGCCGAGGTTGTCGGCAAAAATCTTGTCGATGGTGAGATTGGCTGCCATGCGTGTCCTTCCTTTTGGTGTTCTTTTGATGTTTTAGTTCTTCTACTTTTTTGGCCAGCTTTTCATGAGCAAGTGTCGAGTCTTTGCACTCAAGCATCGAGCCGCATTCTAAACAAAGACAACTGAACGGCGCCCGTTCGGGTCAAGAATCGTGCAAACTGCTCGAACCGTATTAGGTGCGGCGCATACGCACTAGAGAAAAGAACCAAACAGAGCGGGATGGTTATGACGACAGTTGGATTACTCGAGGGTTCGACGGAGGCGCTTTATGACAATGAGGCCGAACTTCGCCGCCTGATCGGCGAGCGGCTGGTCCTCCTCGGCGCAGCGGCCGAACCCGGACAGTCAGAGGCGCTGGCGGACATTATTCTCGGACGCATTGCCCGCGAAGCCGGCCGGCTTGTCAAAGCTGCCGAACCGGAGGCTGCGGACTCGGCAAAGACACCGCAGCACAAACCGGTTGTGATTGTGGGCGGCGCGGGCGGCATGGGGCGGCAGCTCCATCGAGCGTTCGAGCGCTCGGGCTGGCCGGTTCGCATTCTTGAGCAAGGGGATTGGCCACAGGCAGCGGAGATTCTCAAGGGTGCCGGTACGGTGGTGGTATCGGTGCCGATTGATAAGACCATCAGCGTCATCGAGGCGCTCACCGGACTTCTTCCGCGAGAGGCGCTGCTTTGCGATGTGACGTCGGTGAAGGCAGGACCGGTTGAGGCGATGATGCGCGTGCACCGCGGACCGGTTGCGGGGCTTCATCCGATGTTCGGCCCCGATGTGGCGAGTTTTGCCGGTCAGGTCTTCGTTTATGCGCCCGGCCGGGATGCTGCAGCGGCCGAACCGCTTTTAGAGCAGATTCGCCGCTGGGGCGCGAAGGTAGTGACTTGTTCGGCCGAAGAGCATGACCGCTCGATGGGCATTATTCAGGCGCTGAGGCACTTCACGACCTTTGCCTACGGCGTGTTTCTCTCGAAGCTCAATCCGGATCTGTCAGTCATCCTGCAGCTCTCGTCGCCCATCTACCGATTGGAACTGGAAATGGTAGGGCGCCTCTTTGCTCAGGATCCGCGTCTTTATGCTGACATTATTCTCGCCAATCCCCGAAATACGCAGCTCATCCGCGGCTACGTTGAAAGTCTTGCGCCGGAGCTCGCAATGATAGAGGCGCGTGACCGCGATGAATTCATTCGGCGGTTTGAGCGCGTACGGCTCTATTTCGGTGATTTGGCGCCTGCCTTTATGAAGGAAAGCGGCAGGATGCTCAATCTCATTCAGACCGAACGCGCCGAGCGCGCAGATGTGTTGAGCTTGAAGGATGCTCCTGAATCGGACGGCAACACATCCTCGCAAGTTTGAGGGGTTTAAGAGCCGAGAGAAATCAAAGCCTCGTGATAAAATTGCGCGCCTGATGAAATAGGCGCCAACCAATGCATAAACGGGCGTCGTCTCATCCGCGAATAACCCTCACGGGGTTTCATATATTTTTCCATTACGAAACGATAAGAGCAGAAAATGGCTATTGAGCGCACTCTCTCCATCATCAAGCCGGACGCCGTCGCCAAGAACGTCATCGGCAAGATCTATTCCCGCTTTGAAACGAACGGTCTCAAGATCGTCGCCGCCCAGATGCGCCAGCTGAGCCAGGCTGAAGCCGAAGGCTTCTATGCCGTCCATCGCGAACGTCCCTTCTTTGCCGATTTGGTCAAGTTTATGACCTCCGGCCCCGTCATGATTCAGGTTCTCGAAGGCGAAAACGCCATCCTCAAGAATCGCGAACTCATGGGCGCCACGGATCCGAAGAAGGCCGCTGCCGGCACCATCCGCGCCGATTTCGCTGAAAGCATCGACGCCAATGCTGTTCACGGTTCCGACGCTCCGGAAACGGCCGCCGTTGAAATCGCCTACTTCTTCCCGACGCTTGCGATTCACAGCCGCTAATGTCCGAAACGCTCGTCAACCCTGACAAGCGCGAAGAGGCCGCTTCTGCTCCTGCGGAGGCGGCTGCACGCGTCAATCTTCTCGACTTCGATGCGGCCGGTCTTAAGGCCTGGTGCGAATCGATCGGCGAGAAGCCTTTTCGTGCCCGGCAGCTTACGCGCTGGGTGCATCGTCATCTTGTCTGCGACTTTAACGAGATGACTGATCTCGCGAAGACCTTTCGGGCCAAGCTCCTCAAGCTTGCGGAAATTCGTCCGCCCGAAGTCATTCACGAAAAGAAGTCCTCTGACGGTACGCGCAAGTGGCTTTTTGCCGTCGGCAACGGCAATGCTGTTGAAGCCGTCTTCATCCCTGAAGATGACCGCGGGACACTCTGCATTTCCTCGCAGGCCGGGTGCGCCATGGGGTGCCTCTTCTGCTCGACGGGCAAGCAGGGTTTCAACCGCAATCTCACTACAGCGGAAATCGTGGGCCAGCTTTGGACGGCCGAGCGCGAGCTCTGCCGCGACCGCGGCATCACGGATCCGAATGACCGCGTCATCAGCAATGTCGTGCTGATGGGTATGGGTGAACCGCTGCAGAACCTCGATGCGGTTATTCCCGCGATCAAGATTTTTTTGGACGATGACGGGTACGGCCTTTCACGCCGCCGCGTCACCGTTTCTACCTCTGGACTTGTGCGCCAGATCGACAAGCTTGCAGAAGCTGCCCCGGTGGCGCTTGCTGTAAGTCTTCATGCTGCCGATGATGGGCTGCGCGACAAGCTCATGCCCATCAATAAAAAGCATCCGCTCGGCGATCTGATGGCCGCCTGCCGGCGCTACCTGCGTGTGGCTCCGCGCGACTTTATTACGTTTGAATACGTAATGCTCGGCGGCATCAACGATTCACTCGCCGATGCCGATCATCTTGCGGCTTTGGTTCGCCGCGAGCACGTGCCTTGCAAGTTCAATCTGATTCCCTTCAATCCTTTTCCGCAGTCAGACCTTGAAAAGCCTGACCGGGAGAAGGTGCTCGCCTTCTGTCGCCGGCTCAACGAGCTCGGTTACGTGACAACGGTGCGCAAGACCCGCGGCGACGACATCGACGCTGCGTGCGGTCAGCTCGCCGGTGAAGTGCGCGATCGTACGCGTCGAGCGGAACGTCTCGCACAGCAGAAGGCTGAGGCTGCGGTGATTCTGTATCGCCCGCAGCATTCTTGAAACCGTCGTTTTCATTGAGGCGCATCCATGGCTGAGAGCAATTTCACGACCCCAGAGCAAAAAAATGCTGCAGACCGCTCGAGCGGCTCGGCGTCCGAGAAGCTCGAGCCGAGTCTCAACACGCTGCAGGGCGAAACTGCCCAGATGCAGGCAGAACCGACTATTCCCGTACGTGAGGAAGCGTCGGCTGCCCCTAAGGGGTTTGGTGCGGTGCTTCGAGCTGCTCGAGAGGCCGAAGGCATTTCTGTGGGCGATATGGCCGTACAGTGCCGTCTTGCCGTGACACAGATTCGCGCGCTCGAAGAGGAGCGCCTTGAGAATTTGCCCGAACCCGTCTATGTGCGTGCTTTCATTCGCGGGTATGCGCATGCGCTTAAGATTGATCCGGCGCCTTTGGTTGACGACTACATGATGCGCTGCGGGCGCCGCGGCGCTGCCGTGGAGGTGGGGCAGCTCCCGAACCGTTCTCCCTCTAGGGAAGCGGTTTTCCATGAACCGCCGAAAAACCGCACCTTGAAGGCCGTGCTCTTCGTGGTGTTGGCGGCGCTTGTTGGCGGCGGCATCTGGGCAGTCTATACCGATCAGTTTGCCAGTCTGCACACCTCGAGCGAAGCGCAGAAGGTTGAGTCCGGTGCCAACGAGGCTAAAGAGACTAAGACACCGGCCGCTGAGCCGGCAGAAAGCGCTGCTGCGCCTTCGGATGCTGCTCCTGAGACTCAGCCTGCTCAGCCGTCAGCTCCCGCCGCAGCGCAAGCTCAGCCTGCTGCTGCTCCGGCAGCTCAGCCGACACCGTCGGCCGCGCCGGCTCCTGCTGCGCAGACCGCGTCAGCCGCGCCGGCGCAACCGGCGCCCGCTGCTTCCGCTCAGCCGCCCGCTGCCGCACCGGTGCTCCACAAGGTGGAATTCCGTCTGGGAGCTGGGGCCAGCTGGGTTCAGGTTATCGCACCCAATGGCCGCAATGTAGTAGCAAGCGAAATGCGTCCGCAGTCTGTGCAGGCCTATGAGATTCCGAAGGGTTCGCGCTTCACAATAGGCAATGCCGGCGTCGTCTCGCTCACGATCGACGGTGAGGTTTATCCGTTGGACGGCGTCGTACGAAACGGCATCGCCCGCTTTACCATCGAATAATCGCCCGGCACCTTCGGGCATGCCGGAGAGTCCAAAAAGGCGCTCGCCGCTCGATACGTCGAGCTAAGGCGCCTTTTCTGATTTCTGCGGTTTCAGTTAAAAAGAGCAACGAGATGCCAACAGTGAATGCTTGCGGTCTCAACCGTCATTGGACCACGCCTGTTGATGTGATTTGGGGTTCGACGACCGTTACGATCGGCGGCGGCCGGCCAGTAGTCGTGCAGTCGATGACCAATACGGCAACGGCAGATGCAGAGGCGTCCTATCGACAGACGGCCGAACTCGCCGAGGCGGGCAGCGAACTCGTGCGGCTCACGGTGAATACGCCCGATGCGGCGCGGGCGGTCGTGGCTATCCGCGAAAAACTCGATGCGGCGGGAATTCATGTGCCGCTGGTGGGCGACTTCCATTACAACGGGCACAAACTCCTCACGGAAATCCCTGAATGTGCTGACTGCTTATCGAAGTACCGCATCAATCCGGGCAATGTCGGCAAAGGCACCAAGGCCGAAGAGAACTTCGCGATGATGATCGAGGTTGCCAAACGTACGGGCGCAGCGGTGCGCATCGGCGTGAACGGCGGGTCGCTTGATCAGGCGCTCTTAGCTCGGCTGATGGATGAAAATCGTCAGTCCGAATACCCGGAGTCGCCGCAGGCCGTGCTCCGTGAGGCACTGGTTCGCTCGGCAGTGGAATCCGCAGAGGCTGCGCAGTCGCTGGGACTGCCTGCCAATCGCCTTGTCCTTTCCTGCAAGGTTTCGGAGGTTCAGGAACTTATTGCGCTTTACCGGACCCTCTCGCGCCGCACGAAGGCGGCGCTCCATTTGGGATTGACGGAAGCGGGCATCGGCAGCAAAGGCATTGTGGCGTCAACGGCTGCACTGGCCGTACTGCTTGAGGAAGGCATAGGCGACACCATCCGGGTTTCACTCACGCCAGCTCCCGGAGCATCGCGCACGGAAGAAGTGATCGTGGCACAGGAAATCCTGCAGTCGATGGAGCTGCGCAGTTTCACGCCGCTCGTGACGAGCTGCCCGGGGTGCGGCCGCACCTCGTCGGATCTCTTTCAGCGTCTGGCGCAGGAGACACAGCAGTTTCTGCGGGCGCGGGCGCCGGAGTGGCGGCGTATTGCCCCGGGTTCGGAAGCGATGAAGGTGGCGGTGATGGGCTGCATCGTCAACGGTCCGGGGGGAAGCC